>Ga0272442_10000096_pt1 | contig 137916 bp, 124 predicted proteins | sample SSMForm2O_FD_200262 | JGI IMG/M metagenome (GOLD analysis project Ga0272442, IMG submission 200262) | Marine sediment archaeal communities from Little Sippewissett salt marsh, Falmouth, MA, United States - SSM-Form-2O | ecosystem: Environmental > Aquatic > Marine > Wetlands > Sediment ... | reverse complement strand
AAGCGGGCAGATGTAGAGAATCTGATAGGTGAATCAAAGCGCGAAGGCCTGGAGGCAATCCCCTCGGCAAAATTCAAAAACAATTATGCATGGTTTCAGCTGGTAATGCTTGCCTATAATATCTGGCGGTACATGAAGATGCTGGCACAGGTGAGCATTGCAGAAAAGGATAATGCCGAACAGACAGCGGTCCGGGTGCTTGAGGACATACAGGACAATACGATCAGAATCGGGCGACTCAAGCTGTTATACCTTGCAGCCAAAACACCGTATCATAACAACCGGACGAAAGTGAGATATTCTGTCCATGACACCCGGACACCGGCAATTATGCACCTTCTGAAATATATTGATGAGGGGCGCAAGAAAACACAGGCATGGCTTAACGGTGCATGGCGGTGCCGGTTTGCATTAAATACAGTCTGAGTGTGCAAAGATTTTTTTGCACGGTGGCGGACGAAACAAAAAAACAGTTTTTGTCTTCATCTGATAGACAATTTTTTTGATTTTTAAAATAGTGCTGGTGAGAAAAGAGCAAAATAAGCAGTAGAAAAAAGATTTTCAGCTGATCATAAAAAACGATTTCGTGCAAAATTCAGGGAGTACAATAATCTTTTCACTATTACCAGAAAGGAGCTCATGTGAAAAAACTTACGAAAGAAGAGATGTCAGAGGTAATGCAAAAGGTAAGAGACGGGGTGCTGGCACTCTCAGACGGATCAACGCCCTATTGCATACCGTTTGGATTTGTGTTCATCGACGACGTTGTGTATCTTTCCATGTTTCCCACCGGGAGGAAGTGGGAATACTTCCAGAAAAACCCCAAAGTATGCTTTAGCGTATTCTGGTGGACCGATGATATGATCGAATGTTCATCTGTTGTTATTGACGGCATAATGGAGCAGGTAACCGAAATGGAGACCATCGAAGCCGTTATCAGGACAAATATGAAAAAGCTGGGTATTGAAGGGGAAGAAAGTACAGAAAAACAATTAAACATGTTCAAAAAGACCATGGACAGCCCCAAAGCACTTAAGATTTTTGCCATACGCGCCGATGATATGCAGGGCAGAAGCAGGAGGTCCATGTTCATTAAAGAGGCAAAACAAAACTAGGATGGATAAAGTGTAGGGGGGGAGGGTGTAGAAAATTCTGTGTAAATGGTCTATAGAAGTTAAATCAAACCATTACACAGGAGAACGCCCATGGCAATCAAAGACGAACTGCTTGATGAACTGCTGAAGGAGTACAAAGCCTCCTTGGGGTCAAACCTCCACTTCTTACTTTGCTCTGATTAATTCTTTTTCTATTGCGGCAATTCTCTTCATTAATACTTTATCAGTTTGAAGCTTCTTGCTCAGTCTTTTTGTGTTTTGACTTATTGCCGATATGCTTATGCCTCCCAATTCTTCTCCTATGCTACTCATACTCTTTTTCTTCGTCACATATCTCCTGCATAGCTCTATCATTATCGATCTGGCTTCCCCGTGTCGACTCTTTTTCTTGCTTATTTCTTCAGTCTTTACTTTATACTGCTTTGCTACCTGTTCTACTATTTTCTCTATGCTCAGGTCCTTTGTCCTTATCTCTTCAAGTCCACCCTGCTCCTTTTTGTCTCTTCGCCTGTTCATTAAATACTTCTCATACACCCAATCCACAAATCCTTCGCTGCCAAGTATCGCCTGCCCTCGGACCTCTTCCCATATCTTATCCGGGCTCTCTTTGCCAATTCCATCTATCATGAATGTTTTATACTGCTCTCTTGCCTTTGCAATATCTTTTCCACTTAGAACACTCAGTACTTCTTCATAGCTGACATTCTTTTCACGCTTTCGCTGCTGTACATAGCCTTGATAACTACTCCAGCGGTATGCTCTTAGAAGCTTTCCCTTGTCCTGTATGCTTAACTTGCTGTTCTTTCTTATCTTTACCGGATTTAAATGAATATAACGGCTCAATTCTAATAAATATTCATCTGCTTCTACCAGTATTGCTTTATATCTGCCCTGATACAGATGTCCGCTTCTGTTGTATTTGCGGTTATAATACATCGTATAGCTGGTGTTGAATCTTTGCATGAATTTCTGCAGGTTAGGATAGGTTGTCTTTATTAACAAATGAAAATGGTTGGTCATTAACACATAGGCGTGCACCTCTACCTCATATAACGCCTGGCTCTCTGCCAGTTGCTCCAACAACTTCTCACGATCTGCTTCATCGCCGAATATTCGGCGCCGCTCATTGCCTCGGCACGTTATATGATACCAGGCTCCTGCATATTCTATTCGTATCTGTCTTGCCATAGTCCTTTAATAGCACTTTTTTATCCTCAAGTCAATAGTGGAGGTTTGACCCCATTGTTACTCGATGGGGATAAATGGCACGTTTGTCCCATGTTCTGGTCAACTACTTGTTGGCGGTTTGGTATCTGCTGTGTGCTGATGCAGGGCGCGCCTCACAAGAAAGTAACCAATCCCCAACGCTACGAGGAGAGCGGACATACCGTAAAGTATTTCCGAAGTCACCTCTTGATAATTCAGGATGATTACCTTTCTGGATACTGCAACAAGTGCAACCAGCAAGACTACTTCGGCATGAACTCGATCTTCCTGAATATAAGCTTTTATGCTCTCAAGGAGTTCCAGTCCGATTAAAACCATCAGAAAGGCTCCGAAGACCTCAAGCAATTCTGTTATGCTGAGGAGCAATACTGGAGGCTTCATGAGTTGATGAAACAGGATGACTGCAAGTTTAACCGTGGACGCCAAGACTGCCAACATCATCAGTCCGATCAGTACCACAACGATCACTTTTCCGAAAATCTTGAATGTCTTTTCCATGCTTACCTTTCCGCCAACCCAGTGAATTAGACAGAAATATTAATTATGGGATTTGTCAAAATCTGTATAACACTATTAATTAATTATTGAAACAACTAAAAACAATCCCTGATAATATTATCAAGGGCAAACCGTTAGGCTACACTCTTGACAATTTGGGGGTGCAAGAGACAGAGGTCAAACTAAACTATTTACTAAATATTTCTTTTTTTAGTATTTCAAACTGCTTGAATTTCTGCAGGTTAGGATGTTTTGTCTTTATTGAAAAATGAAAATGGTTGGTCATTAACACATAGGCGTGCACAGCTACCTCATATAACGCCTGGCTCTCCGCCGGTTGCCCCAACAACTTCTCATGATCTACTTCATCGCCGAATATTCGGCGGCGCTCATTGCCTCGCACGTTATATGATACCAGGCTCCTGCATATTCTATTTGTATCTGTCTTGCCAGAGTTCTTTCATAGCACTTTTTTATCCTCCAGTCAATAGTGGAGGTTTGACCCCTTTGTTACCCTTTGTTACCTTGACCCCTTTGTTACCCTTCTTTATTTCCTCTAGACTTGACAAATTCCCATCTAATAATATTAGAAATGAATATATCAAGATAACATAAGAAAAAATAGATGTTAGTAATGAAATTATAATATTTCTATAGAAAATTAGCTCACTGGAAATCATCCACCTGCAGATCAATGATATAACTAAATTAATAGACAATAAAAATATAACAAATCTAATTTTTTTGATTTCATTAAACACAATACAAAAAGACGTCCTTATAGGATTTAAATCTTTCTTGGAAAAATAATTAATTATAACTATAGGATAGGAAAAAACGAATAGAACATTTACAAAAAAACTTACTATTTTTGAAAAAGCAAATGAAAAAAAATTAAAAATAGCAACAGAGGTGATGTTGACGGCTATGTATTCAAATATAATTTTAGTAATAAAAAAATTTATTAAATAAACAATACTCGCTATCAATATCCCTATTTTTAAAAATTCATAATAGTTATTGAAACCATATTGAATAAATTTAAATATTGTAATCTTATTAGAAGACAGCTTTAAATAAACAATTGCGTAGAAACCAGACATCAAGAAGACAATTATAAGATTTATTAAAATCAAAACTACAAATAGCAAAGGATAGTTAGTAAGTTGTTCACCTATTAGAGCCTGTAGTATTTGTATTAGTATAAAAAACGAAACATAAATAAATAGCAGGTAATAAAACGCAATTTTTTGTGCTAATATTTTTTTTAACATGCTAATTAACTGATAATTTTTTATACTTTTGTAATATTAGAAAAATATATTTTCTTATTGTGCACCTATTAAACAAAACGAATAATCACCTATGCAAAATGAAATACAAAAAGACAAAGCAATATAATTATCCTGATATGAATCTTGACAGTACAAATTGCATCCATTTAACATCAAATCACAATGGCCTTTATTATAACAATCCCTAGAATGTGTTTTCCAATATCCCCAATAAAACATTAAATCATCTTTGCTTTGAGGATTTGTAATTGCATTCAGCCCCCTATAATCAATATTTATAAGTGGATTGTTTAATGCATACCTATAAAGATTTTTTTTCAGTAATTGTTTTTTTTGTTTGTTAGTTTTAATTAAATGTAATTTCAAGTGTTCAATATGTTGATATTTCTTATGAAGAAATCGTAGATTAACTTTTACACTTCCCCATAATCCAATAGGATCTCCCCTCAAATACCTCCCCGTCCATGGATCATAATAGCGATGCCAGTTATAATGCAATCCTGTCTCCTCGTCATAGTACTGCCCCGGAAATCTGAAGTTGTTGATGACGGTTGAAGCTGCATCCACCTCCGCCATTCCGAAGGGATTGTAGGCAGCCTTCCATACAATGGTTCCGTTGTCACCGGTCATAACCTGGGGGGTGCCCAGGTGGTCGTTGTGATAGTAATAGTATGTCTTTTCTCCGGTGGTTTGGCCCTGCTGCTCAAAGTGGTGCAGTTTTACCGCGTCTGCTATCACATACCCGTTTGCCTCATCGGTTAGGATAATACTGCCGTCTGCTGCCGCTGTAAAGGTAAATGTTCCAAGATAGTTCCACTCACCACCGTTTTGCTGCTGGTTTACCACAATCGTTTCTGATCCTCTTTCATGGGTGATGGTGTATTTTGCGTCGGTTGCGCGGTTTGGATGGGCCGTCCACCGGACATAGACTTCGTACTGTCCGTCCTGCTCAATATCGGGTGTCCAGATGACACTGTTGCGCGGTGCATCCGGTGATACCAGTTTCACAGCATCCGCTATCACGTATCCGTTTGCCTCATCGGTCAGCATTACCGTACCTGCGGTTCCTTCATTAAAATAGTATGTTCCCAGCAGCACCCAGGTCCCGCCGTTTTCCTGCTGATTTACCATTACCGTTTCCGAGCCGCCGTCATGGTTGATGGTGTACTTTGCATCGGTTGCCCGGTTTGCATGGGCGCTCCACCGGGCATACACCCGGTACCAGCCTTCTTCAGCAATTTCAGGGGTCCACACAGCGCTGTTTGCAGGCGCATCTCCAGGCACCAGCATCACCGCATCGGCAATCACGTATCCGTCTGCTTCATCGGTTAAAACAATACTACCCGAGCTTCCCTGCGCAAACTGATAGCTTCCCAGCAGCACCCAGGTCCCGCCGTTTTCCTGCTGATTTACCATTACCGTTTCCGAGCCGCCGTCATAGTTTACAGTATATTTTGCATCTTTTGCCCGGTTGGGGTGGGCCGTCCACCGGGCATACACCTTATACTCTTTTTCCTCCGGTATGTCCGGTGTCCACACGGCACTGTTTCCCGGGGCATCAACGGGCACCATCTTGACGGCGTCTGCTATTACGTACCCGTTCGCGTTGTCCGTAAGAACGATGCTGCACTGCTCCTGGGCGGTAAACCGGTAAGTCCCCAGATAGTTCCAGGTCCCGCCGTCTGCCTTCTGGTTAACGATTACGGTGTCAGCGCCCTTCGCATGATTGAGGGGGTAGGCAGCGTTTGAGGCCCGGTTTGCGTGTGCGGTCCACCGGGCATAGACATGGTAGTGATTGTCCTGTGGGATACCGGGCAGCCAGGTGAAACTGTCAGCACCGCTGCCCGCAGCTTGGTACCGGTAGTTTGAGCCGTAGTATCCCCCTGCAGAGCCTGATACGGGCCAGACACCCGTATGCTCGGTAGCACTGTCTTCATTGTCCACGATAATGCCGCCGGGCGGATCACCGTTTGCCTCGTGATATTGATAATCAGGTCCGTAATACCCTGATATCGCGGTTGAGTGTGTCCAGGTGCCCATGGTGGTGAATCCGGTGTCGGTGTTGTCTATGACCATACCGCCCGGGGGCGCCCCGTTTGCTTCATGGTACAGGTAGTCTGTTTCATAATAGCCCGACACCGCCGTGGACTCGGTCCAGGCACCCAGGGTGCTGAAATCACTGTCGGTGTTGTCTATGACAATGCCGCCCGGCGGATTGCCGTCGGCGATATGGTACTGATAATCGCTGCCGTAATAGCCCTCAACCGAAACAGACTCAGGCCACTCTCCCAGGTACTCAACCGTATCGGCATTGTTGTCGATAATAATGTCCTCTGCCGGACCGGGCGGCGTGCCGCCGTCAACCATACAGAGGCGCATATCTCCCGCGTAGATGTACTGCCGCACAAGGGTGCCCTGGCCGCCTGATTCCGCGATGAGGTTGCCGAGAAGATCGTAATGATAGGTTAACGCCTCTCCGTTTACCACCTTCTTTACGCGCCGGTTCTTGCAGTCGTAGGTATATTCCCCTACAATCGATCCGGCCGCCAGTGCCTGCACCATTCGGCCGTTCTGGCTATAGGTAAAGGACATGCTGCCCCGGCTGGTAATGTTTCCCGCTTCGTCATGGGTGTATGAAACCGGCGTTCCGTCCCGGTCGACCTGCTCTATTGTATCGGTGCCTTCCACATAGCCGTAGGAATCTGTTGATGTGGACACCGCGGGGAATCCTGTTGTGTCGTTTTTTTGCATCGAGGTAATATTGCCTGCCGTGTCGTGGGTGTATGTGCGATCAAGCACACCGGAAGACGTTATCTGTTTAACCCGGTAGCGCTCATCAACCACAACGTCGGTTTCTATGCCGTTTGCAAGGCTGTACTGCGTAAGCCTGCCGAAGGGCTCATAGGAAAGTCCGATTGCTATGGTCCGGTTGTCGGCAGATACAGCGGTTATATTGCCGCTGGTGTCACGAGTGTATGAAACATGCATGCCCCCCGGATATGTCAGGGTTGCAAGGTTACTGTTAAGATCATAGCCGTACACGGTTTCATAAATCCTTGTATCAACGGTCTTTCGCTCCTTTATGATATTACCCCGCTCATCATAGGTGTAGCGGGTATTGCCTGACTGGTCCTGCATGGTGGTGAGCCTTCCCTTGCCGTTGCTCACATCATTCTCGTCATAGGTGTACAGAATGTCGACATCATCGGGGAAGTAAACTTTTACCAGACGGTTAAGGGCGTCATATTCATACCGGGTAGTGATGTTTCGTGCATCGGTTTTTTCTACGAGGTTTCCCGCCTCGTCATAGCTGTACGTGGTGAGCCCGGTGTCCGGGGACAGGGTTTCAACAAGACGCCCGAAATCATCATAGCCGTATGCGGTGACCTTATTCTCAGCATCGGATACGCTGACGAGGTTGTCGTGTGCGTCGTATTCATAATCAGTTATCGCTTCATCTGCCGTTCCTGCCGCCTGCACGACCCTCACAAGCCGGTTAAGCCCGTCATATTCATACTGCGTTGAAATGCCTTCAGGATCAACCATACCGGTACGGTTTGTGTTGTTGTCATAGTCAAACAGGGTGAAGGAATTGTCCGGATTGGTGACCTTTGTCAAGCGGTTAAAACTGTCATAGGTAAAGCTGAGGTGCTTTCTCAGCATATCGGCGCTGTCACGGTACTGCTCCCCGGTCCTGTTGCCCATGCTGTCATACTCATAGGCGATATAATTACCTGAATTGTCCGTAATCCTGACAAGACGGCCGGCAGCGTCATATGAATAGTCGATCATGTTGCCCCCGGGCATTACGACATGATCGATATTGCCCACACCGTCATACACATATTCGGTGGTCGCCGTATCAATGGTGACGGTCCGTACACGGTTTGCATAGTCATAGGTATAGCGGGTTGCAACACCGTTCAGATCAACAACGCTTCCCACGTTGTGATCGGCGTCATAATCCGTATAAAAAACCGTTCCGTTGGGATAGGTGATTGATGTGACATAGCCGTACCGGGCATTATTATCATAGACAGTAACGTCCTGCACGTCTGTTCTCGGCCCGTCAACCCGGATCAGCTGTCCCCGGGAATTATACTGATATGATGTGGTATAACTGAAAAGGCCGCCCCCCGAATAGCCTGCTGCGGTTTCTGACAGAAGGTTGCCGTTTTCGTCATAGCTGTAGCTAATCTGTTTGTTCTGCCCGCCGGTATCAACACTCTCAATAGTTTCTGACAACGGTTTGTTGAATTCAGGATGCCAGGTCCAGGTCGTTGCCCGCTCAAGCGCACTGCCCGCTGCTTCTGTTTTGGAAAGCATGTTTCCCCTGTCGTCGTAGGTCATTTCGGTAACAACACCGTTGCCGTCGATTTTTCTGCGTAGGTTCCATCTGTCGTCAAAATCATACTGTTTTATTTCCGAGCTGCAGCCAGTGCAGCCCTGGCCGCTGGTGCCGTCGGTTTCATACAGCCAGGTCACACCGCCGAAATCGTTGTCTTTCGCCTCCGTTACAGTCTTCCTGGACCCGTTTGCATAGGTTTTAATGACACGGCTTCCGTCCACGGTCTTTTTTTCCACCTGAAAATTGTCGATATAGATATCGGTGAAGCCGGCCGAACCGTCAACAGCTACGCTGTCAAGGGCGAAGGTATTGCGTTTGAAGGGAAATCCGTCTATATATTCGCAGTCCACCCATATTTTAAAGTACGTCTTGTATTCACGGGCATCTGCCTCGATTTCTATCCTGTGCCACTGTCCCGGGGCAAGATTGCCGGGCATATCAAGAAAATAAATATTTTCATCATGAATATGCTCCGCCTGAATGTCACCCGATTCGGCAAACCTGATCCACGCGCCATAACTGTCATCGACTCCAGCAGCGTCATATATTTTCAGGCGGAAATCATCGCTGCTTTGCGTGCCAACCCAGAGGTCAAAGCTCACCCGCAGCACATCCACTGCCGCAGGGGCTTCATAGCGCATTATGCCGGGATGCAGCCGTGCCACCTGTTCTGCGTAGTTTTCCTGATCGGGGTCATTAACAACCTCGACCGAACCGCTGACCTCTGCCCAGCCTGTCCCAAAACCTTCCTGAAAATCATCAGAAAATATCACTGTCGAGGGTGTATGGTCTATTTCAACCGCGTTACTGTCCTCTGCACCGGCACTGCGAATAAGGCGCCCCTGTTCATCATAGCTGTAGCGGGCTGTTGTGTTGTTATTGTTGTCGATTATCCTGGTAAGGTTGCTCTCATCATACTGATCGTTGTATTCAAAACGCTTCCGGGTCGTATCGGGGTACTGGACGGCCACCAGGTTACCGTTACCCGTGTCGGTATCCTGATACAAAAACGTGTACCGATTGTCCCGAGGGCCGGTAACGCTCTCCAGCCGGTCAGTACTCGTGTAGCTGAACTGCAAGGACCTGCCGAAATCATCCGACACACGCTCAAGCAGCCCCTGGGCGTTATAGTAAAGAGCAAGCGAGTTTCCGTTTGCATCTACAATATGTGTAAGCCTGCCGTCATGATCGTAGACATAGCTTGTGCCGTCAGGTCCTGTTGCCACATAGGAATCGGTATACTTCTCGAGAACGGTAGCATCGTATGAATAGGCTTCATAGCTGCCGTCTCCGTTGGGACGGTATCCCCAGACAAATCCACCGGTCTGGGTATAGGCGACAACAGCGCCGCTGTCCCGATCCTCCTCCAGCCTGTACATATAATTATGTGTCCAGCCCATTCCCATACCACTGTCTGCCTTGTGGCGGTAATCATAACGAAAATTAAATGCCGGAGCAGGGCTGTGGGATTCCGGGTTTGGTCCTTCGCCTGAAAAGAGCGGCCCGCCGCTTGAACTGCCGCCGCCCCCTCCTCCTGCACCACCACCGCCGCCACCCTGGCAGGGACATGCGCTTTCTCCACTTATGTCGCAATAAGGAGGATTGGGCTCAGGCACACCGGAACAGGCAACACGACGGGACGAGTAAGCCTCAGAATCGCCGTGCAGCGCAATGCACTGGCCTTTGCTTGGATACGTACACTGCGATATGTCGCAAATACAGGGATGAAGACATGGTATGCCGTCACAATCAAAGCTGTGATAATATGCCGCATAACTTATATTTCCGAGATTATCAACAAACGGTTCACAAAAACCCTGGCGGCCGAGGGTTAAGCACCCGTATTCATACACATCACTATAGATGCAGTCACCGGGATATTCACAGATCCCTATGCACTGGCTCAGTGACTGCCGGGCATGACATATAAGAAGTACCGATATACAGATTAAAAAAATCGTTTTTGTTTCCGGCCTTTTTGCCAAATCTTTCATAACCATCTCCAAAACGTTATGGGTAATCATGTATATCCCCTGTGTATCTAATTACATTTTGTCTCAAAGGATTTCCTGAACGCGCTGCCGTTTTGTTCATCCCTGAGGGAAATGTTTTGTGACGTTACCGGCCCGTACCGGTGCCGCTTTCCGTTTCTCTCTACCATCTCGAGCATATAGTGCCAGGCACCGCCCTGGCTGGGCGGCACGTCCACAAATGAATACCCTGCCTGTTTTCCCGAGGTGTTTCCTGCCGGGATGATACTGCCGGTTATCTTTTCATACCCGCCATGCCCATCTCGCTGCCTGTACAGGTTAAAACCTGCTGTTTCACGGTCCGCTTCTACCTTCCACGAAAGCACTACACCCTTTGCTGTCGGGCCGGCGGTAAACAAGCGGAGTTTCATCCTGCCGGGTGCTGTCTGCCCCTGCCTGGCAACGCTCAGGCGGTTTCCCACACGGTCGTAGCTGTAGCTGATGTTTGACCCGTCAGGGTAGGCAACTCCGGTAAGCCTGCCCAGTGAATCGTATGTGTAGAGGGTTCCCGAACCGGCCGGCGGAACGGGATCTTCAAGAAGAAACTGTACGAAAACAAGGTCGACATAGTCCTCAGTGCTGTGGACTACCAGCTTTATGGTGTAAAGGGGCTGATCAAGCCCGGTGGTGTCCCAGGTTGCAAGCACGTCGTTTTCAACGGGACCAGGCTGTGCTTCAACGATTGGATACCATTGTGCGGGATGGTCACCGATCCCGTACAGCACGTCATAGCTGCCTCCCGGGCCGGTCTGCGCGGTCCCTCCTATGGTAATTGATGTTTCCGGCGCAAAGAGACCGCCCGAGGAAGGTTCTGCTATTTCGGCAACACTGCCCTGCCCCAGGTTGAGGGCACCCATGGCAGGTGCCCCTTCACCGGTATCGTTCATTGTTTCAATACGGTAGTAACACCTGCCGCTTGCCACGCCATGTCTGCCCAGCCCGTCCCAGAATACGGTCTCACCCGTACTGTTATGTCCTGAGGTCGACCAGATTTCTTGAAACTGACGGTTTAGAATAGAAAGCGTCCAGTCTGCCGCCTGGGAAAGGGTAAAGCCGATGGCTGTTTGGCCGGTTACGGGATTAAACGCTACAGGATCGGCTCCTGCCGACGTAAAGGCAAGGGGCTCTGAAAATCCTTCCCCAAGCCATGCTTCATACAGCACCCACTCGCTGACAACTGCAGACGAGCACAAGTCATCTGAAGGCCCGTTGGGGGTCCCCCAGTAGTTCAATGCTGCGTTGACCTGTCGCGGATAGTAATCATCAACATAGATATCATATAATGCATTGCCATAGATATTACAGCTATGGATGTCCCCTTCAGCTGTTTGCGCGGAAAGGCTAATACCGTTGCTTGTGCTGTAGCGGATTGTGCAGTGTTGTACTGCCTGTTCATGAAGGGTGCAGCCGGAAAAGGTTATGTTTCCCCGGGGGAGATTAGGGTTTTCTTCAACGCCCCCGTATTCCACAATACAGTGCTCGAGCCTGCTGTCTGTAACACTCTGATCCCACAGCAATTTAATTCCCCGCCAGTGTTGTCCGTACCGGCTTGTGGTGAAGGTTATGGGGTTTGCGGTTGTCCCCCGGGCAGCCAGTACGCCCTTTCGACGGTCATATTCAGTTCCCCCGCCGACACAGAGCCCGAGGTTGGGATCGAATTTCACCGTGGTTCCCGGTGCAATGGTCAGTGTAATGGTTGTGCCGGGGTCATCATGCAGCATCACATCGTTGTCACGGATGATATAGGGCAGACCGAAATTGTGCCAGTACACCTGCTCACGGTTAATCCTCATACCGATCACCTCTATTGCCGGCTCTGCGTTCTCACTGAAGCTGTTACCGGTTTCCAGGCGCATCCACGCGGGAATCCGCAGCGGGTATGATCCGTTCCGTACAACCGTGTTGCCGCTTATCACCGGATCACACAGGGTGTCGTCGCAGTAAATACCATAAAGGCTGTTTCCTGATATTTCATTACTCTCCAGCTCTGTATAATTTGCATACCCTGAAGAGCTTGAGGATTTGATTGTGATACCGTTGTACTGGTTCAGAGAAATACGGCAGTTTGTAATGTGGGGGAAAATATTTGTCCCGGCACCATAGCTTACAACCGTATAGATGCCGTTTTCACCATTGTCCCTGACAGTACAGTTGTCAATTTCCGGGTTTGCATCACAAACATATATACCGTTTGTTGCGCTATTGCGCACCGTTGTGTTTTGCACTATGGGTGAGCCGATGGAGCAGTATAGTGTGCCGGGACTATCGTCTCCCCCGTACTCAACGACACAATGGTCAAGCATGACGCGGTTGCTTTCTGTTCCTTTCTGAAAATGGATTCCTTTCCAGTCGCCGGGGGAGGGTGTGCCGGCATGAGCGGTGAAGGTAATGGGACTGGGGCCGGTGCCTATGGCCGAAATGGCCCCGTAGTATTTATAATTAATATTGTACCGGCCGATTGTTATACCCGTTTCCCGGGCAAACCGGACTTCGGTACCGGGCTCGATTGTGAGCGTGGCGGTTTCGCTGTTATAATCGGGGTAGGCAACGGTTATATCTCCGGTAACAACATAGACGGTGTTGTCAATGTGTCCCCAGAAAGTATCTGCTGTTATATCTTCTGCTGTAATCTCCACTGCCTGCAGTGCGTTTCCCTGGCAGGTATTGCTGCCCACTTCGACCATCGCACCCACCCGAAGGGGATATGAACCGTTATGGGAAATAGTGTTGTGGCTTATGTGCGGGTAGTAGCCTGTTTCGGCAGCATAAATACCGTATGCAGCATTGTGCACGATAGTGTTGCCCGCACCGTCGCCGCCGATTACCGGATCCGATGTTTCAAGATATATCCCGCACCCGCTGCTGTAACGAACAGTACAGTTTACTATTGTGGGGGCGGAACTTTTGCAGTAGATGTTGCTGCTGTAATACCAGCCCCCATATTCAACAAGACAATGTTCAAGAAACGTTAACCAATCTCTTGTATCTTTGCGGAAATAGATTCCTTTCCAGTCGCCGCGTGACGGTGATCCGGCATTTGAGGTAAAAACAATCGGCTGTTCGTTTGTCCCCCGTGCATCAAGTGCTCCGAAATATCTCCCGCCGTAATCACTCCTGCTGACAAAAATACCCGTTCCCTGATTAAACCGTACCTCGACACCGGGCTCAATTGTCAGGGTGGCTATGGTGCTGTTATAGTCCGATGATGCCACGGTTATATCAGCGGTAACAATGTAGGGGCTTCCCGAAACCGTCCAGGTTGTATCTTCGGTAATGTTTCCACTCACATAGGTGTAAGCATCAGCCCCCGCAATTTGAAAAAGCAGCATGAGGACCACCCCACCATACTTGAATGTATTGAAAAACACTTTCATAGTCCCTCCTTACAAACCTTACAAGTGCCTGTGAACGAACCACCTGCTATGCAGTCGCCCGTTTTGGATTGCCGTCTGCCTTTAAGCAAGCTGCACGCCTGTAGCAGAGGCTACGGTGATGTCGGCGAATTATCATGCCCCCTGAAGTGAGTAGAGTATATTGGCGGTATTATAATTATAATAATTCTTGTGTAAATAAGCTGACATACCTATTTATATAGGATTTTTACCCATAAACTTTTTGAGGGGGACAAAATAGGAAGAAGAAACAACGAGTTGAAAAATAATTTTTTTTACAAAAATTTTGAAAATATTGGGTCTGTTTATGAAAATCTGCCTGCTCAATAACTGCTTGACAATACGGCGCTTGTCCACTATAACGATTCCCATTGTGTGGGTAGCCCTTACGAGGGCTTAAAAAGGGAAGACGGTGCAAGTCCGTCGCGGGCCCGCCGCTGTAATCGGGGACGAAGGCCGCAAGAGAACCACTGTCACGCCGCAGGCGGACGGGAAGGTGCGGCACGTAGGGTGATCCGTAAGCCAGAAGACCTGCCCACAGGAAAGTGGCGACCACGCTCCCCGCGGCTCGGGAATTGATCCCACTTACACAGCAGACTGGATGAAAAACGGCATCCCCGGGTACCTGCAAAACGGTCCCGGGGATTTTTTTATATGGACAATTACTATGTAAGCGCTGATGAACCCTAAAAAAAGTATACTGCTGTGCTGCCTGGTTGCCGTGTTAATCACAGCCCTGACTGTTCTGCCGAAATCGGTAACAACGGGTCATGATCAGCAGCAGCCCCCCGCGCTGCCCCCCGGCCCCTGCAAGCGGATCATATCCCTTGCCCCGAGCATAACGGAAATCCTTTTCACCCTTGGGCTGGGTGACCGGGTGGTGGGGGTCACCCGCTACTGCACGTACCCGCCCGAAGCAGCCGCCAAACAGCAGGTGGGCGGCTATTTGGACGCCAACTACGAGGCAATCGTTTCCCTGCGGCCCGACCTGGTGTGCATGACCGACTCCCACCGGAAGGCTCTGCACTACATGAAAGAGCTGAACATACCGGTGCTCGTGGTCAGCCATGAAAATATTGGCGACATACTCGCCTCCATAAAAACCATAGCCGCAGCATGCGGCGCAGCGGAGCGCGCGGAAAAGATTATTTCCTCTCTCAGCAAAAGGATCGACATTATCAGGAAAAAAACAAAAAACCGCTTGCGCCCCCGGGTCCTGCTGACAGTGGAGCGGGACTATGATGCTGCACATTTCAGAAACATCTATATCGCCGGCACAACAACATACTTCAGCGAGCTGATAGCCTGTGCCGGGGGCGAAAATGCCTACAGGGGGTCTGATATTCGCTATCCATGTATTTCGGGAGAGGGGTTTTTGAAGCTTGATCCCGACATCATCATAGAAATGCTCCCCATGGGGTCAGACCGGCACGTTTCGCCCCGCAGCCTGTCGGCCCAGTGGAACCGGCTTGCCGATCTGACAGCGGTACAAAACAGACGTATTCATATATTCACCCAGGACTTTTTGCCCGTGCCGGGCCCGCGCTTTATCCTCACCCTGGAAGCGCTGGCGCGGGTTATTCATCCGGAGCTTGCATGGAACTGACCGGGGACAACAGTATCATAGAAATCAGGGATTTTTCATTTGCCTACGCCGCGCAGCAGGTGCTGGACGGCGTGTGCCTGAGCGTGCGCCGGGGCGAATACGTGTCAATGGTGGGGCCCAACGGCGCGGGGAAAACGACCCTGCTTAAATGCCTGATGCGCATTCTCCCGGGCGGAACGGGCCATATTGCGGTCAACGGAAAAGCCCTTGGCCGGTATTCACAAAAGGAGCTGGCAGCCCTTGTAAGCTACGTGCCCCAGCATATGGAGCACGTCTTTCCCTTTACGGTCAGGGAGTTTGTTATGATGGCGAGATATCCGCACATCAGCCCGTTTACGTCCTTCGGCAGTGCTGACAAAAAGGCGGTCTCCCGGGCCCTTGCCCTTACCGGAACAGACGCGTGGGCCGAACGCGGCCTGAACACCCTGAGCGGCGGGGAGCGGCAGAAAGTGCTCATCGCCTCGGCGCTTGCCCAGGAAGCGGCAATCCTTCTGCTTGACGAGCCGGCCACCTTTCTTGATCCCCGGTACCAGGAGGACATCCAGGATATTCTTGACCGTGTAAACAGGCAGTCGGGGGTTACCGTTGTGACCGCCACCCATGATATCAACCGCGCGGCCCTGCACAGCAGCCGGATCATCGGCCTTAAAAACGGCCGCGTCGCCTTTTGCGGCCCGCCCGGGGAACTGATGACGTATGAGCGCCTGGAAAATCTGTATGATACATCATTTCATCTCGTTGCCCATCCTGCCGGGGCAGCGGCAATGATTGTTCCCGGAAGGAGGGAGCATGAATAGACAGCGGGTGCTCGTTGTGCTTGTTCTTTTTTTCCTGTGCGTTTGTGCCGGCTCCCCGTTTGTGGGCATGACGGACATCCCGGCAGCGGTTCTTTTCAAGCCGTCTGCCGGCACCGTAGCCGCCGAGATATTCTGGAACATACGGGTCCCCCGGGTGTGTATTTCCATGCTCACGGGAGCGGCCCTGGCCCTGAGCGGCATGACCTTCCAGGCCCTGTTCCGCAATCCCCTCGCCACCCCGTTTACCCTGGGAGTGTCAAGCGGCGCGTCCCTGGGCGCCGCGCTGTACGTGTGGACCGGCATGTCCTTTGCCCTGTGGGGCATTTCGGGCATTTCGGTGTTTGCCTTTACGGGTGCCGTGCTGTCCATAGCCCTTGTGTACGGGCTCATCCGCGCCAAAGGCGCCGTCACGCCGGCAGCCATGCTTCTTGCCGGGGTATGTATCAACTTTTCCTTTTCCAGCCTGATACTGCTCATTCAGTACCTTGCCGACTTTTCCGGCTCCTTCAAGATCGTGCGCTGGCTCATGGGAAGCCTGGAAACAATCGGCTTTGAGCCCGTAAAAAATATCGTGCTGTTTGTGCTGTGCGGCTGCATTATCATATTCTGCTGCATCAACGCCCTGAACCTCATGTCCCTGGGCGAGGAGATCGCCGTGAGCAGGGGGGTTGCGGCGTCAAAGATACGGGGGCTCCTCTTCTTTGCGACCTCGCTCATGGTGGGCAGTGTTGTCGCGGTGTGCGGCCCTATCGGGTTCGTGGGCATGATGGTCCCCCATATCTGCCGGCTGCTTGTGGGCCCGGACCACCGGTATCTGATGCCTGCATCGCTGTTGTTCGGCAGCAGCTTTCTGACCGTGTGCGACGCCCTTGCCCGGACCCTTATCGCCCCTGCCGAAATCCCCGTGGGCGTGATAACCGCCGTGCTGGGAGGCCCCTTTTTCCTGTGGCTGCTGTTCACCTGGCCCGGAGAACGGATCACTGCGTGATGCCGGCTAACGGTTCTTTACAAATAAGGTGAAATAGGCTATCATCCATTGTAATACAACTGAATAAAGGTTATACGGATATCCGTTTGTGGATGTAAAAGGGAAGACGGTGTGAAACCGTCACGGTCCCGCCGCTGTAACCGGGGACGAACGCCGCAGCATGCCACTGTTTCGGGAGACCGGAATGGGAAGGCGCGGCACGTAGGGTGATCCGGGAGTCAGAATACCTGTCCGTATAAAGCCGACCGACGAACCATTTCGAGGAGAATGGGAGGGTGAAGATAAAGCTGGGTGCAACCCTCAAAACATGCCGATGTTTGAGGGTTTTTTTATGGCACGAAAACGCCGACCGGGCTGCAGGAGCAGCCGCCGATGCTCCTGCGAGCTATTGTTTTGTCTGCTTTTGAGTCTTCTGCCGGCCGCAACAACCGGGGCCGTTGCCTCAGAGCTTTTCGTGGTAACCACCGATTATGAAACCGGCGGCTTTGCCCTTATCGAGGGAACCTGCGCCACAACCAGCGCGGGCACGGTCTTTCAGGACGCCGTGGCGCGGTGCTTCGGGGACCGCGTCTACGTGGTCGAGCGTCTCAACGGCGACGCCGTACTCGTCTTTCACAAGGGCAACTTCAGGTCCCCCGTAATAGAGTTCTCAACGGGAAGCGGCACGAACCCCCACGACGTTCTGCTTATCGGGGAGAGCAAAGCCTACGTTACCCTGTATGAAAAATCCCACATCCTTATCGTAAATCCTCAAAACGGCAGCCGTATCGGCACCATAGACCTTTCCCTGTTCGCGGACGCCGACGGCATTCCTGAAATGGACCGTTTGGTTTTTTGTGACGGCAAGGTGTTTGTCAGCCTCCAGCTCCTTGACCGCGACAGCACCTGGAAGCCCACGGGGCTCAGCAGGATAGCCGTCATCGACCCCGAAACGGACAGCGTCGTCGACACGGACCCCCGGCGACCGGGCGTCCAGGCAATCGACCTGACGCTCACCAATCCCATCGACATGAAATACGTGCCCGCAGCGGGGAAAATACTGGTTGCCGAGGCGGGCGGCTTTTATTCCGCGCAGGACGGCGGCCTTGAATATGTTGATCCGGCAACAGGCAGCGCACAGGGCATACTGCTCACCGAACAGCAGCTCGGCGGCCAGCTCGGCGGCGCCTTCGGCTCTTTCAGCATGGTAGATGCCGACGAGGGATACGCAATCATCATGGCCGAAGACTGGTCAAACACCGCCGTGGTGCGCTTCGACCTTTCCCGGGGCACGGTGTTGAGCGTTCATGAACAGTCAGCAGGGTTCGTTCATGCAGACCTTATGGTCTCCGGGGACATGCTGTATGTCTGCGACAGGACCCTCAGGAGCCCGGGCATCAGAGTGTTTGACACACCGACCGGCAGAGAAATCACCGCTTCACCTCTTGATACGGGGCTGCCCCCGTTTTGCATGGCACCGCTCACGGATTTCGGCCAGGCCTCCTCTCCGAGCCCGCCGCCGACCCCGTCTCCCGCGCCTGTGCCTTCTCCTTCACCCGTGCCGCCGCCCTGGCAATCCGGCGTAACGGGCAAACAGTTTTTTGTAACAGGAATTTCATCATCGGCTGCGCCGCTGCTGAGCGACGTGATCGTTTTTAATAATGACGGCACCTGTGTGCTGAAAAAATTCGAGCTGGATGGAGAGGGTGTGTTTTACGGCTTTGCGTCCGGATTGTTCTATTTTATCTTCACCACCCACGGCGGCGTTTCCCTGCAGTATGTTGAGGCTGCCGGATACCTGCTGCCCGCGCCCACGGGCGCTCTTATCACCGGTTTCGGCACTGTTATGACCGACGATACCCCGGGGGCACTGGTGTTCATGGGCGTTGAACTGTTCGACAGCGGCGAAGATGACGGACTGTAATTACGTAACACTATCATATCGACCTATGCAGAATGTAAAGCGTTACACCAGATATATATTCTACAAAGCAGCGGCCTTTGTGCTTGCCGGTTTTATCATGCCGGCAGGCCCCGGTCCCGCCTCTTCGGAAGAGCTGTATGAGCTGGATACGATCTTTGTCGAAGCACAGCGGGATGGACCGGCGCCCGCTGAGGCCGATGCAACAAGCTTCGTGACCGTTATCAGGCCCGATGAGCTCACCTCCCGGGCAACCTCGGTGACCGAGGTGCTGGACCAGTCGGTGGGCGTCACCGTAAAACAGTACGGCGGCCTGGGAAGCTTCAGCACGGTCTCCATCAGGGGCTCCTCCTCAGAGCAGGTCAGCGTGTACCTTGACGGCGTGCTGCTCAACCGGGCGGTATCGGGTGTGGTGAATCTTGCCGACATTCCCCTTGACAGCGTCGAGAAGATAGAGGTCTACCGCGGCTCCTCACCGGCACGCTTCGGGGCCGAGGGCATCGGCGGTGTGGTTAACATTATAACAAAAAAGGCGGGGCCGTCCCGGACGGTCGATGCGGGCTACAGCTTCGGGTCCTTTGAGACTCACCGTGCAAACCTTTTATTGGCTCAAACGTTTAAGCGCGTTAATTACAGCATCCTGTACAACCGGATACAAAGCGAGGGCGACTTTGAATTTAAGGACGACAGGGGCACGACCTACAACAAGAACGATGATTCCTGGACCCACCGCCGCAACAATGATTTTCACGCGGACGACGTGCTCGTAAAGACGACCCTCGATCTGCCGTCAAACATGACCCTGGATATCAGCAGCGACACATTCAAAAAGAAGCAGGGCATTCCCGGGATCGGCACCTATCAGTCCCGCCGTGCAGAGCTTGCCACCTTAAGAAATCTTTCCCAGCTCAGGCTCACCAAAGACTCCCTGTTCAGCCCGGCACTCCGTGCAGAGTTGCTCGTAAGCTACAGCTTTCAGCGCCAGGAGTTCGAGGACCGGTTCGGTGAAATCGGCATCGGCCGGCAGGACAACGAAGATGATACCAAGACCCTGACCACACGGCTTTTTTTTTCCTGGCTCGTGGGTACGTCCCACATCGTGAACCTCATGGGTGAGGTGCGCCGGGAGACCTACCAGTCCGAGGACAGGCTTGCCTCCTGCGATGAGCAGGACACGGTCAAAAGAATCGGCTACCTGTACGGGTTCACCGGCAGTGCCCGGGCCGGGCAAAAAAAGGGACGCACCTCGGAAAAACAGAAGCGCTACACCTGCACGCTGAGCCTCGAGGACGAAATGGTTCTCTTTTCAGAGCGCCTGGTGCTCAACCCGTCCGTGAAGTATTCCTGGTACGACAACGACTTTGGGGGCGCGGTGCCCTTTTCAGCGCTTCCCATCTCACCCGAGCAGAACAAAACCGACGACCACCTGAGCAGAAAGGTGGGGGCACTGCTGCGGCTAACCGACCGGCTTACGCTGAAGGCAAACGTGGGCAAATATTATCGCATCCCCAACTTCCACGAGCTCTTCGGCGACCGCGGTGCCATCGTCGGCAATACCGATCTTGTTGCCGAGCGGGGGCTGAACTGGGACATCGGCCTTACCCTCACCGGCTCCCCGATACCGCAAATCGTGCAGTCCCTTCACCTTGAGTACGCCTGGTTCAGCAGCACCATAGATAATCTCATCCTGTTTATTCAGAACTCCCAGCGCACCTCCGTTGCAATGAATATCTCCAGGGCGAAGATTTCCGGCCATGAGCTGTTCTGGCGTATCCGGCTCAGGTGGCCGGTACTCATTTCCGGCAACTACACATACCAGGACACCGAGGACAGAAGCGATGTTGCCTTCTGGAAGGGAAACCACCTCCCCGGCAGGCCCAAGCACGAACTGTTCAATCGCATCGAGGTCTTTACGGCCCGGTTCAGGCTGTTTCATGAACTCGATGTTATCGGGGAAAACTATCTTGACAGGGCCAATGTACGAAAGATAAGCGGCAGGACGGTTCAGAACCTGGGCTGCTCCTGGACCCCGACGGAAAAGGTCACCCTCACCGTCGAGGTAAAGAACATAACCGACAGGCACACCGAAGACGTTGCGGGGTATCCCCTTCCCGGCAGGGCATACTTCGCGGCGGTTGATTTGAAGCTGTGATACAGAAAATCCATCAAACAGACGGTGTCATGATTCAAAATGTAGTTTTAAACTGTCATACCCACGAAAGGAACAATATATGAAAAAAACATATCTCTGTCTATGTACTGTGATGATAATCACGGGAATGACATTTGTCCCTGCCTGGTCACATGACCCGATAAATGCTCGGATGATTGAAAGCGTACAGGGCAGGCAGTATGTTATCCTCGGCGTTTCCACCGGCGATATCCCCGTGTTTAACGAGGTAATCCTTTTCAATGAGGACGGCTCGTGTGTGCTGAAAAAGCTCGAGCAGTACGGTGAGGGGGAGTTTTTCGAGTTTGCCATGGGCTTTTTCTATCTCATTTTTACGACCTATACCAATACCGACATACAGTATGTGGAAGCAGCGGGTCTGTCCCTGCCCGGCCTGTTGGGGAGCAGCATTTTCGCTGTGGGCAGTATCATGATCGACTATGTTGCAGCGCCCATGCTGTTCACGGGTATCGAGGTATTTCAAACCGATAATGCTTTACCACAGCCCTAATTGCAAGGAGCATGTCATGCGCAAACAACTACTGTATTATATGGTATGCTGGCTGGTTTTTTCAGCACTGATCCTGCCGGCCGGACCGGCCCAGGGTGAGACAATCACGGTTTCCTCGTCCGCAACGCTGAGCGGATACTGTTTTGTCGATGAAAACGGTAACGGCATGCGTGACGATTCCGAGCACCCCCTCCCCGATGCGTCCGTTACCCTTACCGAGCTGATACTCTTTTTCTTTCCTGTTCAGGGGGACAGCGCCGCACCCGACGGGGACGGCCACTATGAATTTTCGGGCCTGAGCGCAGGGCTGTATGTGCTTGAGTGCACGGCACCCGGCATGGGCGAAGTGACCACTCCGAATCCGGCCCTTGCCGTGGCAACCTTTTTCGCCGGCGCCGACAGCATCAATTTCGGTTTTTCTCCTTCCGGGCAGGACATCCCGGCCGTGACGGATTTTATAGCCGCGGGCAGCGACCAAAAAACAGGGCTGGCATGGAAGAATCCTTCCGGGACCGGCTGGCAGCGCATTGTCATTACACGAAGCCCCACTGCCTACCCCGCATCCCCCGATGACGGCACCGTCGTCTATTCGGGCACCGGCACCGACACGGTCGACGGCGGCCTTGAGCCCGGGGCGCCCTGCTATTACAGCGCATTTGTCTGCACGGACGACGACGCCTGCTTCGAGCCTTCGGCAACCGCCGCGGCAACGCCCCGGGACATTTCGGGTGCCGACTGGAGCGACTGGCAGACACAGCCGGACCCCTTTGCCGATGAGGTTGTGTCCTTTGAGCCTGCCGTGTCAGATGAAGACCCCTTCGGCTATGATAAGCTTCCGGACGTCGTGCTGGGCCCGCCGGCGGGCGCAGGCAACGGGCAGGGGGGAACGGATGTGCTGTCTCTCGGGGCAAACTCACTTGACAACGCCACCCAATCAACACCATGCGGGGGTTCAATAACGCTGAAGTTTACCGACAATATTATCGTTAACGGCGAGGGACCTGATTTTACCGTGTTCGAAAATCCTTTCTTCTTTAACGCCGACGACACCGCTGCTGCTTTCATGGAGCCCGCCGTTGTGTGGGTCAGCCGGGACGGCATCACGTTCTACCGGATTCCCTTTGATTACGTTCCCATTGAAACGGAAGACCCATCGCAGATGGAGATTATTGAACACTGCAGGAACCCGGCAACCTACGCCTCAGGCTTTGCGGGTGTGCGGCCGGTAGTGTCAAACGACCTTTTTCCCGACCCCGCCGACCCCGGGGTGTCCGGGGGTGACAGTTTTGATATTGATGCGGTTGAGGAGGCACAGCTCGGCTGGATACAGTATATTCGTATACAGTCAACCGGTGACAAATGGCTTACCGATGCTGATGGTGATGTGGTCCGGCACAACCCCGAGACCGGGGCATGTTCGGGCACCTATATGTCTGGATTTGACCTTGACGGCGTATGCGCAGTTCACTATTAGACTGCCGTTATGTATTTGAAGGAAAGGAGGTGTTCTCATGTTTTACCCCTGGTGCTTTGTTAAATCCTGCACAGCGGCCGGCTTGGATATCTTATACTGAACTGTTTTTTTAAGCGCGGCTGTCTGTAATCTTTTTTTTGTGTCACTACAAACAATAACCTGAACAACAATTAAAAGGAATCTGCTATGATGAAAAGAACCTGTATCCTTATCTGTACTGCCCTGCTGTGTATGCTTGCTTCCTGCGACCTGGTCCCCGAGGCCGTTGATTTTGAGGACCTGACACTTGAGGCCGAATCCTGCTGGAACGGTTCGGACGGATCGGCGGGATTTACCAGCCATGACGTTTCTTTCAACAATTATTATGACGATACCTACGGCCCCTACTGGGAGGGCTTTGCCTATTCAAATATAACCGATACCACCGTTGTGGGCTATGAGGGGCAGTACAATGCTGTTCCCGGCGGAAGCGTCAACGGCGGAAGCATCTACGGCGTGGGGTATATCGGCTTTATGGGCACTGTTCCCACGGTAACGTTTCCGGACGAACAGGTCGTCTCCGGCGCGTACGTTACCAATGATACCTATGCCTTTTATGCCATGCGCGACGGTGATGCCTTTGCCAAACAGTTTGAGGAAGGCGATTGGTTTACGCTAACCATTGAAGGAAAAGATTCAGCGGGCAGCAGCACGGGTACGGTCGACGTCAGCCTGGCAGACGGCACCAGCATCGCAGATGACTGGACCTGGGTGAGCCTGGGAAGCCTGGGAGCGGTAAGAAGCCTTGAGTTCACCCTGAGCTCGTCGGACACCGGGGACTTCGGCATGAACACACCGGCCTATTTCTGTATCGATGATCTGAACGGTATCGCCCCCTGACATCACAGCCGGCCGGCAGCAGATGGGACATGCAACACGCTGCGATGGCTGCCTGACGTTGTTATACCGGGCCCCTCGTGAATACCCTCTCAGGCAGACTGTGTCGTTAAAAACCACTGTTTTATTGTCAGTGCGACATGGTCTGCAGGCCCGGCATGATATTTTTCTACCATCACGAAGGTGGTAAGGATTACATTTTTTCCTCCGAAAATCCCGGCCGCTCTTCATATGACCACAAATGTCTGATAAAAGAAGACAGCTTTCTTGTAAGACAAGACAAAATCCTTTGTTCTGCATAGTAAAAAAACCGCCTTTCAATTGTAACATTCTGTATTTTCTTCATAAATTAACGGCCGGTTTTTTTTATTTTTTGGCATCTGTTTTGCCTTTACCTAAAGGTAACAGAGTGCCGTGTACAATGTATATCTGTAATAAGTACAGTTTATTTGTACTGAACATCAACGTATGAGGCAGCCTCTGTAGAAGGATTCCAGGATTCAAGGGTCCACGTGATGAACGTTGCGGCTAAAAACAGGAATGAATAGTATTTTCAACGGGTTGAGAGGTTATGAAGAGCAGCGATTCAACGATTAGTAAGATCACGTGAACCCTGGTACATGAAACTGTATTGTGGCATTTTAAACCGGTAACTACGTTAAACAATGTAATGCCAGAACCCTATTCAACAGGGTGAATCCTCGACCCCTCGAATCCTTGGCTCCTTTTACGCTATTGATAATTATGAACATACGTATTCATTTTTTAATTAGTGAAGGTGTTGCCGGGAAACAACACTGGTACCTGATCGCCGGCAGAACCCATGCCGGTCGGAGATGTGCGAAAATTTTCACACCTATGCTATAACAAAGGAGGCGGCACAATGAACTGGCTAAAACAACTGACGGTCGGCACAAAGCTCATTCTGGGGTTCTCCATTACCCTGCTTATCATGATTGTTATCGGTCTCACCGGCTATGTCAGCACAAACAACATACAGGACCAGGTGGATGACATTTTTAACGTGCGCCTGCCGAGCATTGACTACCTGCTTCAAACCGACCGGGACCTGCACCGGCTCCTGGTGGCGGAACGATCCATGATTTTTGCCCATACCACGCCCGATGTCTTTGCCGGCCTGATGCAGGAGTACGAACAAAACCTCAGCCAATCGGATGAGCGATGGAAGAAATTCAAGGCCCTTTGTTTTACTGAACAGGAACAGGCGATCATCCCGCGCTATGAAAAGGCCCGAAAGCAGTGGCTTGAGGTTTCACGCAGGGTTGTCGAGGCCAGCGCGGCAGATACCCCCCAGGGCGAGATGGAGGCCTTTGATTTGACACTGGGGCAGGCAAAGCAACAGTTCGAGGAAATGCGCGACCACCTTGACAAACTCACCGCAATCAACCTTGAACTTGCACAAACGGCTCACAACTCGGCAGCGGCCACATACCGGGCAGCGGTAAGAACCCTGAATGTGATTATTGCCCTCGGTTTTTGTGCGGGGATCTTCCTGATGTGGGTTCTCAACAGAGCTATTACCAGGCCCCTCAAGAGGGTAATTGCCGGGCTGACCGAGTCTACGGGCCAGGTTGCATCAGCATCCGGACAGATTTCCTCCTCCAGCCAGATGCTTGCCGAGGGCTCGGCGGCACAGGCGGCAGCGCTTGAGGAGTCTTCATCATCACTTGAGGAAATGGCCTCCATGACCAAGCAGAATGCCGAGAACTCCCGCCAGGCAGATACGATGATGAAGGAGTCGGGCAAGGTGGTCAGCGACGCAAACACTGCAATGGGGAAACTGACAACGTCAATAGAAGAAATTTCAAATGCAAGCAAGGAAACATTAAAAATCGTTAAAACCATTGATGAAATTGCTTTTCAAACAAACCTGCTGGCCCTCAATGCTGCGGTGGAGGCTGCCCGGGCCGGTGAAGCAGGCAAGGGGTTTGCCGTGGTTGCCGAGGAAGTGCGCAACCTGGCCCAGGGGGCCGCGGAAGCGGCAAAAAACACTGCCCACCTGATAGATAGTACCGTAAAAAGCGTCGAGGACGGTGCCGCTATTGTAACAAGAACCAATGAAGCTTTTTCACAGGTTGCAGAATACGGACAAAAATCCTGTCATCTGGTGGGAGATATTGCCGCTGCTTCACGGCAGCAGTCAGAAGGCATTGAACAGATAAACAGGGCGGTCAACGATATGAACGAGGTGACTCAGCAGAACGCCGCCAATGCTGAAGAATCCGCATCTGCATCAGAGGAGATGAACGCACAGACTGAAGAGATGAAGAGCTTTGTGGCACAGCTTGCTTCAATGGTAGTCAGCGCGGCAACAAAAACACGCTATCGCCGGAGAGAAAAAGCTTACGGGCAAAAATCCGTAGTATCCGACACCAGGGCCCTGAAGGAACCTTCCCCGGCAGCATATACCATGCCCGGGGGTGTTGAAAATGATGATTCATTTGCTGAATTTTAACTGCTCTGAAAATCGCGCTTACAAAGCGGGCTTTTTTCATGCCGCTTCACCCCACCGGCTCTCAAACGTTCAGGCGACACGAGACGACTATTGCCGTTCAAGAGCAACGCTGTCCCAGGTTTCCATAACCGCCAGGGGTGCCGCGGTAAATCCTTTTACCCGGGGCTGATGGATGGCGCAGGAGGCCTTGTGCCAGAAAAAAACCCAGGGGGCCTGGTCTATGATAAGCTGTTCAATACGACGGTAGGCTGTCCGGCGCTCCTGTTCATCCATGATGCGTACGGCAGCGCTGATCAGCTCATCTATGCGGCTGTCTTTAAATCTGCTCCGGTTCCCCCCTGCCCCCCAGTTCCGGGAATGAAAGAGCGGAAAAAGAAAATTTTCCCCCTCGGGGTAGTCGGCCCACCAGGAAAGCCAGAATGCCTGGGCGTCGCCCCGGGCAACGGTTTCAAGAAATGTGCTCCATTCAAGCTGGACAATGCCCGCACGGATGCCCACGTTGTTAAGATATTCCTGCACGACCTGTAGTATATCCAGGCTCTCGATATCAGCAGCCTGATATATGGTCATGGAAAAACCGTCGGCATAGCCCGCGTCCTGCAGCAGCTCCCTGGCACGAGCGGGATCAAAGCGGTAGCCGCCGGGCAAGGGCGAGCCCCCCAGAAGGGGCGGGAGCGGCCCCCGGGCCGGTGCTCCTCTGCCTTCAAGAAGCTTTTCAAGTATTGTTTCCCGGTCCACTGCCAGATTCAGTGCCTGTCGCACCCTGATATCATCAAAGGGGGGCATCTGACAGTTGAGGCCGAGGTAGTAGGTGTTAAGGCTCGGCGCCATGGTAATGAAGGGCTTCCATGCGGGGTCCCGGGCGAAGCGTGCGTATTCTGAGGCCATGATTTCAGGCAGAAGATCGAGATCACCTTTTTCAAATTCCACAAGCGCGGTAAAATTTTCCGGGATCACTTTATACCGGATCCCCGCCATACGGGGCTTTGCCCGATAAAAAAACGGGTTTGCGGTGAGCTGCAGATACTGGTTATGACGCCATTGGGTAAGGGTAAACGGACCGGTGCCGCCGGCGTGAAAACCAAAATCAGCCCCCCATTTCTCCACCGCTTCACGGGGAACAACATACGCGGTGGTAAGGCCGAGAAAACTGATAAAGGGGGCGAAGGGCTCTTCCAGGATGATTTCAAGTTCATGAGGTCCGCGTATCCGTATGCCCTCCACGTGGCCGGACGGGTCCCGCATAAAACGGCGGGCCCCCCTGATCCGGGAAAAAACCCATGTGCGGGGTGAGCGTGTCCCGGGATGCAGCACACGCTCAACGCTATAGCGGACATCCCGGGCCGTGACCGTCCGTCCGTTGAAAAATCGAGCGTCTTTCCTCAGGGTAAAGCGGTAGAGCAGCCCGTCGGAAGACACCTTCCATGAGGCTGCCAGATCGGGTATGGGAAAAAGGTTCGTATCGAAACGGACAAGACCATTGAAAAGTTTTGCCGCGATTCTTGCCCCGTCAACATCAACAATCAGCGCGGGATCAAGTGTTGTGGGATTCTTTTTTAGGCGGACATAAAAACAGTCCGTCGCGGTCGTATCGCCCCCCCCGCCGCATCCCGCGATCAAAAAGCACAGCAGCAGCCATACCGGTACTATTGCGCCCTTATTGCACAAGCACCGTTTCCGTCTGGTCCGCAAGACGCTGCCAGCTGAAGCGCTGAACGGTTTTGAACCCGTTCCCCGCCAGCTCTTTTCCAAGCTGTTCATTGTCACATATGCTCCTTATGGCACGCTCAAGGCTGTCGATGTCCCCGGGAGGAATCAACAGGCCGTTATAGCCGTCCCGGACAAGCTCCCCGGTGCCGCCCGTGTCTGTGGCAATCACCGGAGTGTTCGCGGCGAAGGCCTCCAGCACAATATGGGGCAGCCCCTCATAGGTTGAGTTTAAAACAAAAAGGTCGGCATGGTCCAGATACCACAACACCTCATCGCGGGAAATCTGACCGGTAAAAAATATCCTGTCGTTAAGATTTCGTTTCCGCACAAGGGCCTCCAATTCCTGCTTCCGGGGCCCGTCACCGATAATGACAAGCCCCGCGCCGGGGACCTTTTCAACAGCAGCGATCAGGTCCCCAAACCCTTTCCAGGGGACAAGGCGTCCGGCTGAAACGATTTTTCCGGCGTGAGGAGACAAGCGTCCGATCAGGGGGGGGGCAGCGGTACGCTGGGTATGTTCACCGGCAACGGCGTTGTAAATAACCGATATCTTTTCTTCTGCAACTGCCCAGGACTGAACAATATTTTTGAGGTACATGCTTGGAACAATAATGCGGGTGCCCTGTCTGACCCAGTACGCCCTGAGCCGCTTCACAAGCTCGATGGACACATTATAGCGTTTCTGCTGAAACTGTTCCAGGCTGTCCTCTATGCCCCTGAACGTCCGTGCGCGCTCCCATGCAAGATCTCCAACCACTTTGTGAACAAGGGGTTTGCGAAGAATCCAGTCGGCGATGACGGCTTCCAGGGCGAGGCCGTGCACAAACAGCACGTCAGCCCGTCGTCCCCGTTTGATAATGCTCAACACCGTTTGTATAACGCGCAAAGGACGCGGCACATGGCGTGCCATGCGCACTACCGGAAAGCAATACCCGCTGTCGTCATGGTCAAGCCGGTCGCTGAGGGTTGTCACCTCAACGACGTGTCCGCGTTCAGTGAGTTCGGCTGCGATTGCGGGAACATAGCTTGCAGGCCCACCGATATCAGGTGGAAAAATTCCGGTTACAATGAGAATATGCATGACAATACGGCACTGTTCTGGTGTATTGTTTATAAAATTATAGATTTTCTATACCATGTTACGCCGGTTAATAAAAATTATTTATCTCGCGACAGCCGGTCGGGCACGGGTGAGTCGACCGGGCTGTTCTGCCCGGGGGTGTTTTCTTAATTTGATTGACAACACGTGAAATAATATATAAATTAACATGTTATTCATGGAATATATATTGATTTTTTTAATGCTCATGCCACGTAAGGAACCATATGAACAGGAAATTATTCGGTACTGACGGAATCAGAGGAATCGCCAACACCTACCCCATGACAGCCGAAACAGCACTTAATATCGGACGGGCGGTGGCACATCTTTTCCGCAGAGACACCCATCGTCCCAAAATCATTATCGGCAAGGACACCCGCATCTCCGGCTACATGATTGAAGAGGCAATTGTATCGGGAATCTGCTCCATGGGGGGAGACGCGTATCTGGTCGGCCCCCTTCCCACACCGGGCGTTGCAAAGATGGTACAGGGCCAGCGGGCGGATGCGGGTATAGTCATTTCCGCTTCCCACAACCCGTTCCAGGACAACGGCATAAAAATCTTTTCCGGGAACGGGATCAAACTTCCGGATGAAAAGGAGCATGAAATAGAGCAGTTCATTATAAACAACACGTTTGACCGCTATCTTCCCGATCCGGAACATCTCGGCAGGGCCTACCGGATAGAGGACGCTGAAGGAAGATATATTGTGTTCCTTAAAAACACCTTTCCCAGGGACCGCACCCTGGAGGGCGTAAAGATAGTGCTGGACTGTGCAAACGGCGCGACCTATAAGGTTGCCCCGCGGGTTTTCTGGGAACTGGGCGCCGAGGTTCATACACTGCACACCCAGCCTGACGGCTTTAATATCAACCTCAAATGCGGCTCCCAGCATACCGATGACCTGTGCCGGGAAGTGGTACAAAAAGGGGCTCATATCGGCATGGCCTTTGACGGTGACGGGGACAGGCTGATTGCGGTCGACGAACAGGGAAACACCATTACCGGGGATCAGATTATTGCCGTGTGCGCGGGCACCCTTTCAAAAGAAAACATGCTCCGGGAAGACCGCGTTGTCACCACGGTAATGTCCAATAAAGGGCTTTCCAAGACCTTTAAAGAAATGGGAATAGAGCATATCAAAACAAACGTAGGTGACCGGTACGTGCTTGAGGAAATGTTCAGTTGCGGAGCAGTACTGGGGGGGGAAGATTCCGGGCATATCATTTTTCTGGATTATCACACGTCCGGGGACGGCATCTTAACAGGGCTTCAGCTGCTTGCCGCAATGCTCAAGGAGAAACGGCCTCTTTCCGAGCTGGCCCGTATTGTTACCATCTACCCCCAGATGCTGGTGAATATTGATGTTGACGCCAAGCCTGATCTTGCAACGCTGCCGGAACTGCAGGAGGTTGTCGAAAATGTTGAGCAAAAACTCGGTGAGGACGGCCGGGTCCTGGTCCGCTATTCCGGGACCCAGCAGATTTGCCGGGTTATGATAGAAGGCCCGGACAGCGCAACAACGGAAGCATACTGTGAAGAAATAGCGGCTGTTATAAGAAGAACCATCGGCACATCCGGCCCCACGAACGCATAGGGCCGGAATTGCACGGGGCAAAGCGGGGCTTTCGCGGCACACGCCGGCAAACCACATTACCGGACAAAAACAGGAAGCCGAAACATGTCGGAAAAGAAAAACCTCACCATTCTTATTGTCGATGACGATGCCCAGGCCCGGGACACTATAGGTGAACTGCTCGAGCTTGACGGGTACAACGTCACAACAGCCCAGTCGGGCATGGCGGCCCTTGAGATACTGGCGCACGCATCATTTGATATTATAATATCAGACCTGCTCATGAACAGCATGGACGGTATTGAACTGACCAAGAACATTAAGACCCTGGGCATAGACATTCCCATTATCGTCATGACGGGTTTCGCAACCATTGAGCGCGCCGTTGAATCAATGAAAGCGGGCGCATCTGATTTTATCAACAAGCCGTTCAACAAGAATCAGATCAAGCTCATCATAGAAAAGACCATCGAAAAAAGAAGGCTACAGGAGCTGGCTGATGAACGGGAGTTTTACAAAAAGCTTTCCCGGAGCGATGAACTCACCGACCTTGCCAACTACCGCTGCTTCAAGGATGTGCTGGAAAAGGAGTTTGAAAGAGCGGAGCGTTATAAACGGCCGCTTTCTCTTTTGATGATCGACATTGATGATTTCAAGACCTGTAACGATTCCTACGGCCATCTCACCGGCGACATCGTCTTAAAGCAGATATCGGTCCTGATTAAAAAAAATATACGCGGCTGTGATCTCGCCGCCAGATACGGCGGTGAAGAATTCACGGTCATTCTTCCCGAGACAGCGGAAGACGAGACCATCGTGGTCGCAGAGCGTATCCGCGACTCGGTGGCACAGTATAAATTTGAAACATCATACGGCAAGCCGATTCACCGCATTTCCGTTACGCTGGGCATTGCCGCATACCCTCAAAATGCCCAAAACCCCAAAGATCTTTTAGATACCGCCGACTCCGCACTGTACGAAGGAAAAAGGGCCGGGAAGAACTGTGTGGTTATTTATGGTAAAGGGATACAAAAACCCATTTTCAGCTGAGCTTCTCACGCGTTTGTTTCCCCACCGGTAATGCTGCACCAACACTATACCGCTGACTGTCTATAACGATGCAGTCATAGTGATTACACACAACATTTCAAAACCGTTCTGAAGCCTATGGAAACAGAAAAAAACAATAATATTGTCTGGCATCAACCAAGCATAGCAAAGCGGGACCGTGAAAAACTTTTTAGGCAGCGGGGGGTTGCCCTCTGGCTCACCGGTCTTTCCGGTTCCGGCAAATCAACCCTTGCCCATGAGGTTGAAAACAGGCTCTTTGAACGCGGCTGTCACACCTATGTCCTTGACGGCGACAATGTTCGCCACGGGCTGAACAGCGACCTCGGCTTTTCACCTGAAGACCGTCAGGAAAACATCAGGAGGCTTGCCGAATTGGTGCATCTTTTCACCGATGCCGGCATAATCGTGCTGACGGCTTTTATTTCACCCTACAAATCAGACAGGCAGCGTGCCCGCAGCCTGCTGGGTGACGGTGAGTTTATAGAAATATTTTGCCGGTGTGGTCTTGAAGAGTGTGAAAACAGGGACCCCAAGGGATTATACAAAAAGGCCCGCACAGGAGAAATAGAAGCGTTTACGGGTATATCGGCTCCCTATGAGGAGCCGGAGCAACCGGAAATCATCGTGGACACCGCGCGACTGAGTGTGGCTTCATGCGCGGAAAAGATTATCGCGTATCTGGAAAGCAAAAAAATTATAAGCAGGCCTTGAGGGTGTGACCAGGGAATGCTTGTTTGCTTGTAAGCCTGTTAGCCGGCCGGCAAGCTTGCCGGCTGATAGCTGCTACCCCGCGGCCTGGGGGAGAAGTGCTTTTCCCTTTTTCTCTATTGCATCAAGCAGTTCAAGATATGACGTCTCGAATGCCCTGACACCTTCATCCTGCAGCTCATTATAGACTCCCTCAAGGCTGACACCGCTTTGTTCAAGCCGTTTAAGAATACCGGGTGCATCGTCTATACCCTCTGTAATGGTCTGCCTGGCAATTCCGTGGTCCCTGAACGCATCGATGGTCTTGGGCGGCAGTGTATTGATGGTATTGTCGGCCACCAGGTCTTCGACATATTTCACGTCACGATAGGAAGGGTCCTTTGTGCTGGTACTTGCCCAGAGTACCCGCTGGATATGTGCCCCCTTTTCTTTCAGCACCCCGAAGCGCTCGCCGGAAAAAAGATTTTCACATATGCGGTAGGTTACTTTTGCTATAGTTGTTGCCGCTGCACCCCGCAGTGAAAGGACCGATTCATCTTTCTTGCAGATCTCATCGATCTGCTTGTCGACTTTGCTGTCAATCCGGCTGATAAAGAAACTGGCCACGGAACGAACACGGGAAATGTCTTTGCCCTGCTCAGCCCGCTGCTCAAGCCCTTCGATATAGGCAACGGCAACCTGTTTATACCTGTCGGGAGAAAACAGAAGGGTAATATTGACGTTGATTCCTTCGGCAATAAGCTGCCGGGCAACGGAAATCCCCTCCGGGGTTCCGGGCACTTTTACCATGATATTGGGCAGGCCGATCTGTTTGAGAACTTCCCGGGCCTCCCTGATGCTTCCTTCAATATCAAAGGCAAGCTGGGGGTTCAACTCAATGGAAACATAGCCGTCCTGCTGCTGTGTTTCTCTGTAAACGGGCAAAAAGAGATTACCGGCATCTCGTATATCATCAACGGTAATATGGTAATAGATTTCTTCGGCACTCTTTTTTTTGCCTGTGAGCAGCGCTATCTGATCATCATAATCGTCGCTCTTGGTTACCGCGTTCATAAAAATTGTGGGGTTTGATGTAATACCGCAAACGCCGTCCTGGTTAATCATATGCTGGATTGTGCCGTCATGAAGCTCTCTTCTCTGGATATTGTCCAGCCAGATACTCTGTCCCTCTTGCTTTAACTGTAGTGTTCTGCTTTTCATAATCCTTCCTTCCTTTTCCGGTTCTCGTGCCTCCCGTAATCCGGCACAGGCATTACAGAAAACCTGTAAAACAATAAAACGTTGCATAACAAGCCCGGGGATGCCCCGGGCGTACAGGTGCGCGGCCGCAGACAAACCGGCCGCCTCTTGTCAATTAACAGGCAGCCGTATTATGAACACCGTCCAGTCTTCTTCAGGAAAACTCCTGAATTCAAACAGCCCGTTATGCATTGCGGTAAAAAGCTTGACAATGGAGAGGCCGAGCCCGCCTTTTTCAGCATGCTGCCGATGGATAACGGCTTCCTCATGTAAAATTTTTTTCTGAATGTCCGGGGGAATCGCTCCGCTATTGCCCACCTCAATAACGGCACAGCCGCTTTCAATATATGAAGCAATCTTCAGCGTGCCTGTTTTTAATTCTTCAAGCTTCCTGTGGGCATTGTCCAGCAGGTTGCCGATGATTCTTCCCACCTTTTTTTTGTCAGCGGTTATAATGACCTGTTTACCGGCCAGGCTGTGCGCAATGCTGATTCCCGGAGAAAAATAGTATGCTTCAAGCCGCTCTAAAATTATCTCATTCAGGTCGCACTGCTCTTTTTGTGCAAAAGGAACCTGATCAGTTGTGATATTTTCAACAGCAAGCATGCTTTTATACAGCTTCTTATACAGCATGCCCAGTTCCCCGGACAGGATTTCACGTGATGAAAGTTTCTTGGTAAACAGCCGTGCTATGGCGCTGAAGGAAAGCATCTGGTTGTAATAATCATGGCGTTCCTGGGAGCGCAGGGAGGCCTGAATGCACAGTTCTATATCCTGAATAAGGGCATTGCAGAAAAAAAGGTCATTACTCTCAAGGGGCCTGGACTCGTCCCCGTCAAGAACCAAAACGTTTGTTACCGCGTCCTTTTCATCTTTCAAGGGGAAAAAATAGACATTCTCTATCCTCTGATGAAGATACAGCTCATAGCTTGCTTTCATTCGCGGGTCATTACGGGCGTCCTCAATGCGCAGCGGCTCCCCTGCTTCACACACTTCCCTGAATGCGGGATGCTCGTCAAAAGAAAGGATCACGCCGTACTTGTGTGCAAGAAGCGGATATCCTGCGATGAGAACGGCAAAACTTTTTTCGCGGGGATCATTTTCTATGGAAAAAAGAGAACACCTGTTCACCCCGAGAATCTCCGCAATGCGTGCCACCAGAAAATTGAGCACCTGGTCCAGGGACTGGGTACGCTTCAAAACCGAAACCAGGGCCCTGCGGCTCTCCCTTATAATCATAGCCCTTTTCTGCAGGGCGAGATTTCTTTTCAGCGCCAGCACATAGCTCACTCTGTTCACGATGCTTTTTATCAGCTTTATCTCCTGAGGATAGAATGTTTTATTTTCTTCTTCAAAGTAAAGCTGCAGCGTCCCCAGCAGCACGTCCCTTTTCTCGCTGCCCTCATAATCGGTAAGGGAAATGGGAATGGCAAGCATGGAGTGTATACCCATTGCGAGGAGCTTTTCTTTCTCCTGATACATACCCTCAACACGGATATCAGGCACACAGTAATGATCCTTTTCCTTAATCACTTTGCCGGCAATGGAACTTTCATAGGGGATTTCTTCCGTGCGTTCCACGCCCCACTTATAGGAACCGGATGCGACCATGACGTTTCGTATGGGATCATAGGTGCGGCAGGTGGCACTTTGGGCCCTTGCGAGATTGGCCGTATGTTTACACAGAAGGGCCAGGAGCTCATCACCGGGTATCTCCGGTGAAATATTCATGATGCTGTCGGCGGTTTTGACAATTTGGCCCAGATCGATCCAGGGATTTTTCATCAGGTAGTCGATGCGGCTGATATCCTTTTTTGAAAGGCGATGGAGGGCATTTCTGGTGTCCTGGTCCTGCAGAACCTCCATGACGGCAGGATTATCCCGCAGGAAATGCTCAATTTCTTTGTGGTCGTTTGTGCCGTTCATGGGAAAGGGCTATGGTGATTAATTGTTCCTCTATTGTATAGAAAAACAAAAAAATGTAAAAGAAAAAAGGGGGGGTGCGATTTGAAATACCGTGCCCGGGCTACAAAACTCTGCCCGGCGCTGCGACAACGCTTTTTCGTGGTACCGGTCCAGTTTGCGGGGACGCTTATTTATAGGTTATTGCGGCATATGCGTCGATGAGACCGTAGCCTGTTGCATCATCTTTACCCGCCGGGGCAATGTCCACGGCAGTAGTAATAAGTGCCGTGCGTATTTCCTCAGGGCCCCACTCGGGGTGCGCTGCTTTCATAAGGGCCGCAACGCCCGCAACGTGGGGGCATGCCATTGACGTGCCGTTCCCGAAATAGTAATCCCAGCCGATGGCAAAGGTGGGAAAACCCAGCCACTCCAGGAAGGCTTCCTGCAGAATGCCGTTTCCCGGCGCAACGACATCAAGTGCCTTACCGGCGTTGGAATAGGATGCATGCTCACCGTTTTCATCAACGGCACCAACGGCAATTACCTGCTTATATGCGGCGGGATAGTCCACCGTCTCCAGCTCGGCATTGCCGGAGGCCGCAACCAGGGTAACACCCTGGCTGTATGCATACTCCACCGCCTCCTTGAGCGTTTGGCTGTTTTCCTGTGTTCCTCCCAGGCTCATGTTGATGATATCGGCGGGGTAATCGGCCGCCCACATGATACCCCAGGCAACGGAAACAACACTGCCGAACCCGAACCGGTTCAGCACCTTCACCGGCAGAATGGAAGCATCATACGCAATACCGGCAACGCCGATGCCGTTGTTGGTTGCCTGGCCGATGGTTCCTGCCACGTGGGTGCCGTGGCTGTTGCCGTCTTCCCACCAGAACTCGATTTGAAAGAAGGCATTATACCCATCCAGTACACGGTTCCCGAAACCGTCCCAGCCGGTGGTATTCACCCCTGAGTCAAGCACGGCAACAATGACATCATTGCCGGTACTGACGTCCCACGCCCGGTCGACATTAATTGCGGGAAAATTCCACTGGTAGCTGTAATACTCATCATCAGGCACCTGGGACGCAGAGAGAATATAGTTTGGTTCGGCATAGAGCACATCGGGATTCTTTGTAAAGGCACTGACCTTCTCACCGACCGTGCCATGGGGAATCTCCACCACGGTGAAAGCGCTCCTGTAGCTGGCCTGTTTGAGCACGGCGCCGTGCTCACGGACAAGGGCTTTTTTGCGCTCCCCGGTAACGCCCTGCTTGAACTTTACAATAATCTCATCGGGGATACAGGGGTTACCCTGAAATTCAAACGCGTATGCGGTAACAGAGAAAAAAGAAGAAACGAAAACAAGGTACCATAGTGCAAAAGGTGTTCTTTTCATATATGTATTATTTCTATTTGTTATTGCTAAAAAAGGCCTTGAAGGTAAAAATCCTTCAAGGCCTTGGGTTGTTTGATCACCATACCGGCTCTAAAATTGATACAGGGAATAAACCGAACCCATGGCGACGGGATCATTCGGCCCGTAGCCGATAAAGGTCAGCAGCAGTCCAAAACCGATAGCCGGCACTTCAACGCTCACACTGGTGCTTCCAAAACTGTAGGCCCAGCTGAAAACCGGGGTCAGCCCAATCAAACCGGTTGTAATGAAGACAACCTCCTGGTCGGTAACAGAATTGGTTGCGGTACGCGCTGAAAACGTACCCTCACCGAGGGTCATAATGAATGCAGCGTGGTATGCGTCCATATCGTTAAATATGTTGGTATGCAGGTCAAAGCCGATTGCCCGTTCATGGCCGGGCGTTAAGAAAATAAAGTCTGCATTTGTCCCGTTACTTGCCTGGGAAATCTGGGCGAAACCGGAACCGGAAAACACCAGCAACGACAGAGTGATTATAATCAAGCTTCCAATGATTTTTGTCCTTTTCATAAATTTTCTCCCCCTTTGCTATTTAAAGCTTTTAATTATAATTGCATGCTTAGTGCGACGTTGGCTGCTGTTTCGCTGCATTCCAGACGCTTAGACGGTTGAATTTTTTTCTCTTGACCCTTTATTAAAGAATAGACGAAATAAATTGATTTTTTTTGCATATCGAATTATTAAATACAACAATGCTATTATGCATGTCAATAAATACTTTTTGAAAAACTGAAGGTTTTATAAACCGATAAGGAAGAAAAGAACCGGTGCAAAGCGCCCGCTTTTGGATTGCGGTCCCGCCATAGCGGGATTGCCTTTTGCCCCCCCCGTGCGCAGAACGGGGTTTCCGGCAATCAATGGCGATACCGGCCTGAATTTTCCTCAACCGGAAAGGATAGGTTGCTATGAATAAAAATATTGTAGGAATTATCTCTGATTCTCATGATAACAGAACAAACATTGCAAAGGCTGTTGAAATCTTTAATAAAAAGGGGACATCACTGGTTGTTCATGCCGGCGATGTGATCTCTCCCTTTACCGTGCTTGATTTTAAACACCTGGACTGCCCCATGGAGATTGTCTTCGGCAACAATGACGGGGAACGCATCGGCCTTGCCGGTGCGTTTGGAGATCTGGGCACCATCCTGCCGGGCCCCCGTACATTTATTCATAACGAAAAGTGCTTTTTGCTCATGCATGAACACGAGTGTGTCCAGGCCCTGTCCACATCAGACAGTATCGACTATGTCATTTATGGACATATCCATGAGGTAGACATACGAAAAGGCACGCCGATGATAATAAATCCCGGGGAGTCGGGCGGGTGGCTCAAGGGCAGATCAACCATTGCGGTTCTCGACCTCTCAACCCGGGAGGCGGAAATAATAGACCTCAACCCGTAAGGCCGGTGTCGTGCCCTATGTTTACCGGTAATACGTATGAGGACTGTGTATACCAAACACCGTCTGATGAACAGCCTGTATGTAGAGACGGGGCCGAGGGGTAAAGGATTCAAGTGAGCTGATGTAGCGAACAAGCTGGCTGGAGGATAATTGATGCACCCCGCCTATCGAAGATCCCGTAGCTTTTAATGCGGGGCAAGGCGGGGCATCCCGGTGCCTGCATTTTATAGGTAGATACGCCGCTTGTCGTTAGATCCCGTAGTGCGGGGACCCCGCTTATTGAAAATCCCGTGTGCACGCGGGGCAAAACGGGGCTTTCCGGTAAAAAACAAAAAATACTTTAAAAGTCTATGTATGTTCAGGCTGTTTACTTGTCAGCGTGCAAGCTTGCCAGCTAATGTAAATCCTTTTGCCGAGTACTGTACGCACAACCATGACCATAGTGCATGTATGATGCACCGAATATTTTGCCGGGACACGGCACTAGATCTCTTCAAGAATCCTTTGGGCAAACAGGCGTAAGCTGTCATCCCGGGCGCCCATAACGGCAATAATATCATCCTTTCGGGCGGTTTCTTTTATCAGTGCCAGGGCATCAGACCGGTCCGGCGCATAAAAAAGGCCGGGCCCTGTAACAGTATCAATGAGATCTTGCGATGTAACCGTTCTGTCTGCAGTACCGCCTGCATCATAAATGTTCAGGCACACAAGAAAATCCGTTGATAAAAGCGCCGAGCTGAATGCCCGACCGAGCTCCCTGAGCAGAAATTTTGTCGGCCCGTAGCCGTGGGGCTGGAATAGTATCAGGAGCCTTTTCCCCATAGGCCGCAATGCCCTGATTGACGCGACAATCTTATCGGGATTGTGTCCGAAATCATCAACAACCGTAATGCCCTTTTTCTTTCCCACGATTTCAAGGCGTCTTTGTATCCCGGCAAAGGATGCAAGGCCGTCCCTCATCGTTGCCAGGGGTATGTTAAGGGTAACACCGACGGCAATGGCGGCAAGGGCATTGTATACATTATGCTCACCCGGGACATTGAGTGAAAAGGGGGTGTCTTGCAGCCTGAAACGAACCGCCTGGGGGGAAAAGGCAACGTCGGCAGGAAAAATATCGTTGTCCCCCTGCAGGCCGAAGGTCAGAAGATCGTGTGCCGCAGTTTCCCGTGCCGGCGGGTTATCACCATTTACAATGAGCTGCTGTGACGTATGGGCGGCAAAGGTCTGAAAAAGCTCTTTCAGCTCATCAAGCTCTTTATGGTCCTTTGATATATTTGTAATCACTCCTACGCGGGGGGAAAAATGAATGATACTGCCGTCGCTCTCATCTATTTCCGCAACCATTATCTTTGAAGAACCATTACGACAATTGCCGATAAGGTCATCCGAGATGAAGCTCTTTATTATGCCCCCGTTTATGAACGTAGGATCCATGCCCGCAGCATCAAGTATTGCAGCAACCATTCCGGTTACCGTGCTTTTGCCGCTTGTGCCGGCAACGCCGATCCCATGGGACTCATTAAACAGCCGGGCCAGCAGATCTGCCCGATGCACTACCGGAATGTTGCGTGCCCGGGCACCGGCCAGCTCCCTGTTGTTGTGCTCGATTGCCGTTGAAACAACCATACAGTCGATATCGCCGGAGACGGCGCTTCCGTCCTGGGGAAATAAATGGATGCCCAGCATCTGCAGCTTTGAAAAAAAATCCTGGTGCGAATTCCGGTCGAAGTTGCGGTCGGACCCGCCGACCCAGTTGCCGCGCTGACACAGAATTTGCGCCAGGGGACTCATACCGCTTCCACCGATACCGACAAAATAATACCGTTTCATTGGTGCTTGCTTTTTCACATTACATAATTTATAAAAAATCTTATTGAATCATGTTTGTACTGTTTTTACAAGCGCCCATTTGCCCTCCCCCTGTGACGGATTTGCTGCACCCGGCATCCGGGGGGCCGCAACCCGACAGAGCAGGTACCGTTCTCTCGCAGCACACAAAGGAAAGGGATATAATCATGGACTTTAAGGAAATTGGAGAAAGCATCGGACTGGAAGAAGATGAATACGCCGAAATGCTGGAAGTGTTTATAGACGCCGGGGGCACAGATCTGGAAAAGCTTGAGGCCGCACTCAAAAAAGGTGATGCACAGCAGGCCCATGAAGCATCACATTCCATGAAGGGTGCGGCCGGCAGTCTGTGCCTTGAAAAAATTTTTGAATTGACAAAAACAATTGACGACAAAGCCCGCAGAGGCTCCCTGGAAGACCTCGGCGAGCAGCTTACCGAACTGCGCAAAGAATACAACCTGCTTATAGATATCCTTGCACAGTACAGTGCCCGTTAATGAGCGGGGATGAAATCTTGCTGCTGTGGCGCAGTATTGTTATGCGGGGTCTGCTCCCCTTTCGTGCCCTTTTTTTCAATCAGCTTCCGCACAAACGGGTGTATATAGACAGAATCGATATCAAAGGGCTCAAGAGCTTCAACAAGAACGTCGATCTTTTCAGATAAATGCAGATGCTTGTCCATGATTATCCGGTATTCACCATTCACTTTGCATAGCCCGCTTTTCATACCATAGGCATATTTTCGCAGGCTCACCGGCTGAACATTGATATTGAGCTTTTCAGCCACCTCCTCCAGATGCTGCATGATAGTGGACTCTTTCATGGCACATCCTTTCTCATGTATGTCGGGTTATATACAGCAATGTGTTACGAACGGCCCCATATATCCTCAATGATCTCCTTGCCGCTGAATAAATACTGCGGCCTGATTTCAAGGGTCATTGTTTTGTCATAGCCTTTCTGTTTAAAAGCACTCAAAATCGAAAAAAAATCTATCTGTCCCCTGCCCAGAGGAAGATGCAAATCATCTTCCGGGCTGTCACCGCCCCGGTTATCATGAAGATGAATGTGGTTGATTCTGCTGAAACAGTCCCTGCAAAATGCGTGTGCAGTGTTTTCCTCCGAGAGCAGTTCGCCATGGCCGACATCAAGGGTCATGCCCAGTGCGCCAATCCGGTCAAATACCGGCGAAAAATCATCTGCCCGTTCGCTGAGGTTTTCCAGGCAGAGCTGCACGCCCTTGTCGGCTGCATACGTGGCCATAGAATTTAAAATCACTATCTTCTCATCAATTACGGCACGTTCTAAAAAGCGGCTGTCCAGCCAAAAATGTATGGTGAAGAGGGGGATTGTCAGTTCCAGGGAACAGTCAATGAGAAATTGTATGCGCGGCAGGAACTCTTTCCGAAGGATGTCCGGCTCCCATGGGTTTTTTTCTTCCGGACCGTGTGCAAGATACATGAGGCCGTGGGTATCCCGCAATTTTTTCAACGCATGCAGGTCGGTGTAGAATTCATCCTTGTCCCGGATGCTTATCTCGGCAAAAGGCAGGCCGGCTTCCCCTATTAACTGAACATCCCTGACATTGTGGGCCCGCCCACCAATCATCATTGCACATCTCGCACGTAAATATACAGCGGGCGATGCGCGACTCGAACGCGCGACCTTTGGCTCCGGAGGCCAACGCTCTATCCACCTGAGCTAATCGCCCTGCTAAAATTCTGTATTTCCGATCGCGTTACAGCATAACAATTATTGTCTGGTGAAGCAAGGTTTAATTAAACAGGCCGGTTTCATGTACTGTTCAATGCCGTAAAGCCGTCAGCTTTTTACGGCTTACGACACAATTTTTCCCCTTTACAAAACAGGCATTACAGTATACATATACCGCAATGCGCACCGCTCTTTTTCACAAAACAAAACACACATACATGGAGGAAAAGAAATGTGCAGAATAAGAATGATAACGGTGATTTTTGTATGCGCGGCACTTCTCATAGCCCTGGGGGGGTGTGGCAACAGAAGGCGCCACAAACCGTACACGCACCATCACAGGAGTGCCTATGACAAAGCCTATCAGGCGTGTCATGATGAAGCGGTACATGAAACCAGAACCATTCACGACAAGGCCAAACGCAAAGAGAGAAGAGAATTTATTATCAAAAACTGTATGAGGGACAAAGGGTTCGACTATTAACAGCCCCGCCGGTCGGCAGGCGGCGCTGTTTTGCTGCTACTGTTTTTCCATCAGGTCGGTAATAATCCTGTTTGATTTCGAAAGGCGGCGTACCAGCGTCATTGCAAATGTTTTAAGGAACAAAAGGTGCAGTGAATCGGGAGCTTTATCCATTAATGTGGCACTGACCTTCATCAGCACGCAATCTGTTTCGGCAATTACCGTTGCATCACGGGGTTGACCGCTCAAGTACGCCATTTCCCCGAAACATTCTCCTTTCTCAAGCACCGTGATTTTCCGGCCGTCTTTCATGACGGCACCCTTACCGCTCAACACGACAAACAACGAATCATCAACTTCTCCCTGGCTTACTATGACATCGTCCTTTTCGTGCCTGCAGACAACACTTGCAGATTTTACCGTTTTAATCTGCTCCAGGGTAAAACTCGCAAAAAAAGGTAAATTGCAGAAATAATCATCAACACTTTCGCTGTTTTCATCCGATGGACTGTTCTGCAGCAGTCTGAGAACAACACGCAGTTCATAACCAAAATCAACACAGCTCTGATATCGCTCATCAGGCTCTTTGCGCAGGGCCCTGAGGACAATTTTTTCAAGGGCATCGGGCACATCAGGCCTTATTTTAGATACCGGCACGGGTTCCCGATTAACTATTTTATTGATAATCTGCACCGGGTTTTTCCCCGGAAAAGCCTTTTCCCCTGTTAAAAGCTCATACAGCACGCAGCCCAGGGAAAACATATCACTTCTGCCGTCAAGGGGCAGCTCCTCTATCTGTTCGGGGGACATGTAGTGGGGTGTCCCGGCAAAACCGAGTGTCATTGTTCCGCCGGTTATCATGGCAATACCAAAATCTCCAATTTTTACCGCCCCGTCACTGTTGAGCATTATGTTCGAAGGTTTTATATCCCGGTGTATGACGTCCATATTGTGCGCATAGTCCAGGGCTTTGCAGGCACTGAAAATAATCTCAACGGCCTTGTGTATGGGCAAAAGCTCATCCTTGCAGCAGAACTCTTTAACGGTAGGCCCATCGACGTACTCCATTGCAATATAGCAGGTGTCATCGGCAATATCAGCATCATATACAGCCACGATATTGGGGTGCGTAAGACGTCCTGCCGACTGAGCCTCGTGAAAAAACTGCTGCTTAAATGTCTCAGAAACCTTGTCCGCGTGTTTACCTGCCCGGGGATTTGCGGTTTTAACGGCAATCTCTCTTTTTATATATGGGTCCCTGCACAGATACACGACCCCCATATTCCCATAGCCAAGCTCTTTTATTATTTCATATCGTCCGAATCTGACCAAACTGTTCTCTCTGTTCATGATACCTTCCTGATGTTAAAAAATGTTTTCTTATCGCACAATTCTTTTTCTTTATCAATAGTATATTTATACAGCAGTCTCCGTTGGAGCGCCAAAACAACACAAACCTCTTAATTGTGTGCCGAATCCCCGTAAGGAGCACGGGGTTTTGCAGACAATCAAAGCCGGTCCCTTTGGGAGCGGGTATTTACGTGTTTACAAATAATTAATATTTTTTTAACCGTATATTAACCAAGCAGAAATATAATTACTTTATGGGCTTCCCATAATAGCCCCTTTATCGTGCCGTCCATACCCCTCCGTTGGACGGCACGTTTCGTTTAGGCCGAACAGTGGGCATATTGTTCCCCCCAATGCCGAATCCCTTTATCTTTACAAGACGTCGGAAAAATATAATTTTGCCTGATTTTCTTTTTTAAACTTGTAAAAATCTCCTGTTTGTGTTTTTTTATAAAGAAATCAGGGCACTTACTAGTGGCTGGGAAACACTTTCCTGACCGAACAGCTTTTTTGGGAAAGGAGGTTTTATGGAAAGTAAATTTGTGCAACCCTTTGTAGATGCCACCATAAAAGTGCTGGAAACAATGGCCTTTGTCACGCCGCAGCACGAAGAGACCTGCCTCTGTGAAAAAGGCCACTCTGCCGGAGAGGTGATCGGTATTGTGGGGCTTGCAAATGAGGATAAAAACATTAAAGGTTTTATGTCCATAGGCTTCTCGGAAAAGAGCATTATTCACGTGGTATCCTGTATGTTCGGTGAAGAATTTACGTCTGTTAACGAAGAAGTGTCCGAAGCGGTAGGTGAAATTGCAAATATGATATCCGGGCAGGCACGTCAGCAGCTGTCAAAAATGGAAATAAAGCTTCAGGCTGCAATACCAAGCATTATAAAAGGTAAAAACCTTGATCTGAAAGGTAAAAATCCCATCATTGTGATTAAGTTTAAGGTAGACAGCGGTCCCTTTGAACTGGGGATATGCATGGAAGGTATGGACTAAGCGTTGCCGCAATGGCGGATGTGGTTTAATCAGCCCATTACTATACAACACCGCCTCCACACGTGGTGAACTGACCCGACCGGACAGCCTCCTTTCGTTACTATACCGAAAACCATCAGGGCGCACCAATGCACAAAAAAAAAGCCATCCTGTTACTCCTTGCAATGTGTTTCGTGCTGCATGCTTTGGACACCGCAACCGCGGTGTGCGAAACCGCTGACCACCGGCTTGCAGACGCCCGAAAGCGCATGATCGAGTATGACCTTAAAGGCAGGGACATAACAGACCCTGTGGTGCTGAAGGCAATGGAGCGGGTGCAGAGGCATAGGTTTGTTGATAAGAGTAAATGGTCTCAGGCATACGGTGACTATCCGCTGCCCATCGGCCAGGGGCAGACCATTTCACAACCCTACATTGTTGCCCTTATGACACAAACACTTGCATTGAAAAAAACGGACAGCGTCCTGGAGATCGGGACCGGGTCAGGATATCAGGCTGCCGTGCTTGCTGAAATTGCGGCCCGGGTATACTCCGTAGAAATCCATGAAAAACTGGCCGTAAAGGCCGCACATCTTTTAAAATCCCTGGGCTACAATAATGTCTCTGTTAAAGCCGGTGACGGCTTTTTCGGCTGGGAAGAACATGCTCCCTTTGACGCAATTATCCTTACCTGCGCGCCGCGTAAAATCCCCCGCCGCCTTGTCCGTCAGTTGAAAGACGGCGGCAGGATAATTCTTCCGCTGGGCGAGGTGTCCCGCACACAAATTCTTGTTCTGGGAACCAAAAAGGGTAATGAACTGGAGTTTACGAACATCATTCCGGTCAGGTTCGTGCCCATGACCGGAGAAATTCAAAAAAAGTGATGAGAAACCTTCAGAAAAAGGTCCACCGAGCAGCCTCAATGCAGAATGATTCCCACAGCTATAACAGGCTGTTCAAAAATATTCAGATGCAAGGCGCACAAAATATGAGGAACGAGGCGTACTTGTTTGTACGTCGCAGTGACGAATGCTTTGTGCAACACAGCAGATGGGTGTTTTTCAACAGTCTGCTAGAACCGCTCCAGCTGTGCCGGCACAAATGATGTCGGCAGTGTCCCCTCTTTAAAGCATTCAAAAATAGTCTTTTTGTTTTTATCTGTAGGGAAATAGCCTGTTTCAGGATCAATCTTGACAAACACGATGCCCTCCGGCACAGCAAACTCTTTTACCGGCTCACCCTTCAAAGCCTCTTTCATAAAATCAAGCCAGACCGGGCTTGCCGCCCGTGCCCCGGTCTCTTTTTCACCAAGAGTCCTGAGATCATCAAAACCAACCCATGCACCGGCAACCATCTGGGGTGTAAAACCCAAAAACCACGCGTCGCGGTATTCATTTGTTGTGCCTGTTTTTCCCGCACAGGGGCGGCTTAAAGCCCGTACTTTGCGCCCGGTGCCTTCTTCAACAACATTGCGCAGCAGGTTTGACATGAGGTAGGCTGTCTGGGCACTGATAACGGAAGAGAGACGGGGTTGATTCTCCTCTATAACAGTACCGTCCCTGTCCAGAATCCGTTTTATGTAAATGGGTTGCGCGGAGACACCGCCTGCGCAAAAAACAGCGTAGCACTTGACCATGTTGAGCAGGGATATGCCGCACGTTCCCAGCGCAAGGGTAAGATCATAATTAAAATCACCCTCTACGCCGAGCTGGCGGGCATATTTAACAACGTAGTTGATGCCGATATCCTTTAAAATCTTTATGGTGATTATGTTGCAGGAGCGTGTGAGTGCTTTGCGCAGGCTGGACGGCCCCACAAAGGTCTTGCTGTAATTCTGGGGCTCCCAGAACATGTAATCCTCGTCCTTCTTAACAAAAAATGCCAGGGGGGAATCGATGATTATACTGGCGGGAGTATAGCCTTTATCAAGAGCTGCGGCATAAATGATGGGTTTGAAGGCGGAACCCGCCTGGCGGTGGGCCTGGACGGCCCGGTTGAACTGGCTCTCTTTAAAATCCCTGCCCCCCACCATTGCCAGGACATAGCCCGAAAACGGGTCCACGGCAATCAGTGCGGCCTGAACGGTTGCATTGTCTTCCGTGCCGCCCTCCCTTTGTTCATATGCCGCAACACCTTTTGCAACGGCCTGACGTGCTGCATACTGCTTCGGGCCGTCCAGGGTTGTTTCTATGCGCGCCCCTTCCCTGTACAGGAAATCGGCACCATATCTCCGCTCGATATCCTTTCGTATATATTCAACAAAGTAGGGCGCCTTTAACAGATTGCTGTTCTGCCGCTTGTTGAACTCCAGGGGCATCTGTGCAGCGTCCCGTTTCTCCTCAGGGGTGATATAGCCCTGGGCAAACATCCTGTGCAGCACATAGTCCTGCCGTTTCTTCGCCCGTTGCAGTTTGTTATAGGGGGAATAATAATTGGGCGCCTTGGGCAGGCCCGCAAGCAGTGATGCCTCGGCAAGGTTCACCTGGGCGGCCGATTTTCCAAAGTAGAAGCGGCATGCGGCCTCTACACCATAGACGCCGTGTCCGAAATATATCTGATTGAGATACAGGGTAAGGATATCGTCTTTTGATAATGATTTTTCTATGCGCGTTGCAAGTATCGCCTCTTTTATTTTTCGGGAAAAACTTTTCTCAGGTGTCAGCAGCAGCGTTTTTACTATCTGCTGGGTTATGGTGCTGCCCCCCTGTCGTATTTCAAAAGAGCGAATATTTTTAAGGGCCGCGCGGACGATACTCCACAGATTTATTCCTTTATGTTCAAAAAACCGGTCATCTTCAGACGCAATTATTGCCTGGATGAGCAGCGGTGAAATATCGGCCAGCGTTATCAGATATCTCTTTTCAATAAAAAACTCTCCTATGATTTCGTCCTGCTGGGAATAAAGCTCGGTGACCAGGGGCGGCCGATAATCCTTTAATGACGAAATACGGGGGAGCCCGTAACTGAAATATACATAGGCACCGATAATACAAAGAGCAGGGATAAGAGCGGAAGCAATAAAAAGAACGGAAAACAAAACTGCTTTCTTACCACCCCTGGAATGTTCTGCAGTCATAATTATATGCTCACTTACGGACGCGCTAGGGCCTGTTAACGGTTAGATCAGAACAGGCTGTTTTCAAGTTACAGTAAACGATTCGTTGTATAGAATGCTGTTATACATACAAGTAGAAAGCCGTAGGGCAAAGCGTTTCGAAAATCCCGCCGTTGCGGAAAGTGTTGCATAGTGAGCACTGCTCACCGCACCACCGCTGTTTCCCGGAAACGGTCCGCCAATCCGCCGGCCGGTCCCTTTTCGTTAATATTGTACAGCATACGGCACAATGGGTCTACATCAATTATGTAATGCTGAGATCAAAGGCGTTCTTTATCAAATCCACCCTATACCCGTCGGGCGAAAGCCGTATAGCCACGACATCGAAACGTGCGTCCCTATCCTCCAGGTTATATCGCTGAATAAATTCCATGGCAACACGGCACATTGTATCCTGCTTTTTTTTTCGAACGGATTCCTGGGGTGTACCGTATAAGGATGTGCTCCGCGTTTTCACTTCAACAAAGGACAACGTTTTTTTATGCTGCGCTATTATATCAATTTCGCCGAATGCGCATCGGTAGTTTCTGCACAGAATTTTATACTTATTCTTCTTGAGAAAATCTGCCGCGATTTCTTCACCGCGTGCTCCCAGCTTCTTGCTTTTCTCAGACATCCCTGTCAGCCTTCTTGTTCGGGAACAACTTTTTTGAAGCTTTTTCTATGGATGGGACAGCATCCGAAACGCACGAGAGCATCCAGGTGCTCCCTGGTTCCATATCCCTTGTTTTTCGCGAAATTATACCGGGGATACAGGGTATGATATTTTCCCATGATGGCGTCACGTACTACCTTTGCCATGATTGAGGCCGCTGCAATGGCAAGACTTTTCTGGTCACCCCGTTTTATCGGCGTTTGGGGAATGTTGGAGGAAATGGGATGGGGGCCGTCAACAATGATGTACCCCGGTTTCAAGGACAGGCATTCGACCGCCTTTTTCATGGCCAAAAGCGCTGCCCGAAGAATGTTGATCCGATCAATTTCATCGGGCTCCACAAGGGCCCAGTTCCACGCAAGAGCGCTCTCACGGATTACGCAGAAAAGATTTTCCCGCTTTTTGGGAGAAAGTGTTTTGGAATCAGCAATCTCAGGATGGGACCAGTGTGGCGCAAAGACAACCGCCGAGGCTACCACAGGGCCGGCCAGCGGCCCCCTGCCTGCCTCATCAACTCCGGCAACATACTGATACCCCCGTTCATGCAAGCACGTATCAGGGGTACCGTCACCGTTCAGGAGTTCCGACAATGGATCCATGTTCCATGGGTAACTACTGGAATCTTCTTATTTTGACCTTTGCGGCCTTACCCTTCAGCTTGCGCAGATAATACAGACGAGATCTTCTCACGCGGCCTCGATCTACAATTTCTATCCTGTCGATAGTCGGGGAGTGAAGAGGGAAAATTCTTTCAACACCGATGCCATAGGACACCTTCCTTACGGTAAACGTTGCCCGGATACCGCCTTTCTTTTTGGCTATTACGGTCCCCTGAAAAACCTGTACTCTTTCTTTTTCTCCCTCACGTATCCTGACATGAACACGCACGATATCTCCCGTCCGAAATTGGGGAATATCAAAACGTATGTGCTCTTTTTCAATCCTGTCAATTACATTCATTGTCACACTCCACTCGTTCAGATTTAATTATTTTCCCTGCGATTTCCTTTTCTTCTTCAGTAAGAACCGCTTTCTCCAAAAGATCCGGCCGCTTCTGCGCGGTCTTCCTGACTGCCGCAATCCTTCTCCAGCGGTCGATTTTTCCATGGTCTCCTGAGGTTAATATTTCCGGAACCGTATATCCGCGAACCTGGCTGGGTCTGGTATACTGGGGATATTTGAGCAATGAGCGTGAAAATGTGTCCTCCAAAACAGAGTTCATATCCCCGACAACGCCCGGAACAAGCCGCGATATGGTATCAACCACCGCCATTGCGGCAATTTCACCACCGGTCAAAATATAATCACCAATGGAAATCTCTTCATCCACAAATGAGAGTACTCGTTCGTCTACTCCTTCATATCGTCCGCAAACAAGTATGATCCGGCTGTATGCATGCAATCTTTGTGCTGTTTTCTGATTAAAAGCCGAACCCTGCGGTGTCAACAAAACGGTACGCGTTGACGCGGTACCGAGTTTAATCGCCTCTATAGCCGTTATAATCGGCTCAGCCTTCATAACCATCCCTGCCCCGCCACCGTAAGGAGTGTCGTCGGCAGTTCGATGTCTATCCGCCGTATAATCCCTTAAATCATGAACCGTTATGTGTACCAGCCCTTTTTGCTGCGCTTTGTGTATAATACTTTCTTGTAACGGCGACTCAAAAATCCCGGGAAACAGGGTGATTATGTCAAAGCTAATCATAAAAATCAACAATCGACCCTGGACGGGCCCTTCTTGTGCTGCAGTCCTGCAATGCTGCGGGATTGCAAACAATAAAAAAATCAGGCAAAGCAGTATTGTCCCCTTTGCCGGTTTCCTAAAAATTTTTCAGGGTGTTGAACCCGGACTGAACCCGGGCGTGTTCTCAACATTTTATATCGATAAAAAGGCGGGATTAAATCTATGGTAATGCAGTCTCTGCAATTATTCTACAATTTCAAGAACAGCCCGTTTCCTCTTTTTTGCAGAGGCTGCAGATAAAATTGTTCTAATTGACTGTGCTGTCCTGCCGTGCTTACCAATAATTTTACCCAAATCCTCTTTTGCAACCCGCAGTTCAATAACAGATGTTTGTTCCCCCTCGACTTCACTTACTGAGACTTGATCAGGATTGTCAACAAGCGCTTGAGAAATGTACTTGACTAAATCTTTCATAATAGCCTCCTATAACCTCAAAAATAACCTCATTTGACTGAACCAAACAAAATAAAATCCTGTGAAAAGTCTTACCCCGTAAACGTGTTACCCGTTACCCCCCTTTCTTATTATTTCATTGACTGACTGGGTTGTTTGTGCTCCTTTCTGTATCCACTGTAAAGCTTTTTCTTTATCTAAACGTATGGTTGCAGGCTGGGTGCATGGATCATAAGTCCCTAAAATTTCAATAAATTTACCATCTCGTGGAGATGTTTCTTTTGCAACGACAATTCTGTAAAAAGGTTTTTTCTTCTTTCCGTGCCTGGCAAGGCGAATTTTAACGGCCATAAATCACATTTCCTCCATCGGGTTAAAAGTAAAATAAACCAGTGAAGCATACCGGGAAATTGCAGGTACATGCCGCAACGATGCCCGGTAAACAAGGGTCTGTAAGGCGATTTGCGGTTCAATTAATCACTGGCTAAAAACATTTATTTATATCTTATTTGAAAATTTTGTCAAGAGAAAACATGCCAAAAATACCTTGAAAACCATAAATTCATATGTTAAGTTTCCATAGAATTATAAATTATTATTTTTTATACAAGAAAATATACTTTATGGCAATAAAAACTTCCTCAATCCATGTTAAAACGACGGGATCTACCGATATTTGTGATATAACCGGTGAGATTGCGGGCATTGTCGAAGAATTTTCGCCCAAGAACGGCTTTATTACGCTCTTCATCTCAGGATCAACAGCGGCATTGACAACCTTAGAGTATGAGAGCGGGGCCGTCAGTGACCTGAAAAGGGCCATAGAAAGAATTGCTCCCAAAAATTTAGAATATGAACATGACAACAGATGGGGTGACGGCAATGGATATGCCCATGTCAGGGCGGCCTTGCTGGGCCCCTCACTGACCATCCCGCTGGTAGACAGTCAGATGCGTTTGGGAACATGGCAGCAAATAATTCTCTGTGATTTTGATAATCGCCCGAGAACACGCGAGATCCTCGTCCAGATGTATTATTCCGACTGATACGCACCTCGACACAACACCATAATTAAGGACATTCTATTCATTACGCTATGAAAGACAACGCCCACAACACCGCAGAACATATTGATTTTACGCATGAAAAGCTCCACTTTGCCGACATTGTCCTAGTTAAAACGCTCTGCGGTGAACATGACAGGAACCTGAAAATTATCAGCAGAGAGCTGGGTGTTACCATACAGGCAAAAGGTGATGAGGTTGCCCTAAAGGGTACGCGCGCCTGCCTGACCAAGGCAAAACAGCTCCTGCAGGACCTTTATTTCATTTTAGAGTCGGGTTACAGTCTGGGGCCCGGCGATATAGACCATGCGATCACTATGCTGCTTGAGCAATCGCCCGGCCGCTTCAGGGACGTGTTCCTGGACACCATTCTCATCACACCAAAGAAAAGGGCAATAACGCCGAAAAGCTTTGCACAAAAGACATATGTTGATGCCATCAGGAGCCATGATATTGTCATCGGCATCGGCCCTGCGGGCACGGGAAAAACGTACCTTGCAATGACCATGGCCGTATCAGCGCTGCTGAAGCGGGAGGTTGAACGCATCATTCTTACCAGACCCGCCGTAGAGGCCGGCGAAAAGCTCGGCTTCCTGCCCGGCGATATGTTTGAAAAGGTGAATCCCTATTTGCGCCCCCTGTATGATGCGCTGCACGATCTCATGGATTTCAGCAAAGCCTCGGAAATGATGCACAAGGGAATTATCGAGGTCGCCCCCCTGGCGTTCATGCGCGGGAGAACACTCAATGACTGTTTTGTGATTCTTGATGAAGCCCAAAACACAACATCGGAACAGATGAAAATGTTCTTAACGCGCCTCGGATTCAACTCCAAGGCTGTGATAACAGGCGATATCACCCAGATGGATCTTCCTCCGGGAAAGGTTTCAGGCCTTATCGAATGTAAGCAAATCCTTTTTAACGTTCCCGGAATACGCTTTTCTTTTTTCTCTGAGAGGGACGTTGTCAGGCATCCTCTTGTCAAAGAAATAATACGAGCATACGAGGCAGCAGCAACCAGATCAAACGATGAAGAATAGCATTTTAAAAATTTTCAAGCCCCTTGACAAGAAAAAGCAGTCAAAGCTTGAGGACACGAAAAAAGCGTCGGGCTTTGCAAATCCTTTCACCGTCCCCTCAACGTTCCGGCTGCTGCTGCTGCTTGCGCTGTCGGCATTTATTGCCCTGCTGATTGCGCCCAGGACAACCGTTCCCGAACACAGTTACAGGCCGGGCGATATCGCAAAAAACAATATCAGGGCCCCGCAGGAATTTTCCGTAGAAGATACCGAAACAACTGAAATAAGACGGCGGGAGAAGGCTGAATCCGTGCTGTCGGTGTATGACTTCAATTCCCGCGCAGAGCAGGAGGTCGAAAAAAGGATTACCAGCGCCTTTTCCGTCATGCGGGAAAACCTGAAGGCCCGTGAACAGCTGCCCGAGCAGGCACTGCTTCCGGAAGAAGAAAAAAGCACCTTTCAGAACGTGTTGAAGATACGGGTTAACGATAAAGACTTCGACCTGCTCATGCAGCGCCAGTTCAAAAAGGAAATTGAGGATTACCTTCTGGACCTTACGCTGCCGTTTGCACAACGTGAAGTCATAACGTCCATGGAGCAGCTGTTTAAGGACAGGGGACAGGGGATCGTACTCAGAGATGTGTATACCAAGCAGGAGATTATTGTTGATGATTTCTCGTCGCTCATAGACCTGCAGGAGGCACAAACACTGCTCAAGCGCGATGCCCGCAAAGTATTGAACAACGTGCGCTCCGACGTGCAAAGGATGATTATACATCTGACGGCTAAACTCATTGAACCCACGGTCACCTTTAATAAAATCGAGACGAATGCGCGCAGAACCGCTGCCCGGCAGGAAGTCAGCCCGCTGTATTATCATGTTAAAAAGGCAGAGATAATCGTCCGGGAGGGGGCAAAGATTAATGACTCAACCCTGGTGAAACTCCGGGCGCTTACCAGTATCAAACCTTCCGAAAGCATCGCGTGGACCATAATCGGTTATTTCCTGTGCGCCTTTCTGCTGTTGTATATCCTCTACCGCTTTTCCGTTTTGAACATTAAAAAGAGCTTCTTCTTCACCTTTACCAGAAGAGATCTTATTTTCCTCTGCTCCACCTTTTTGCTGACGTTTCTGGTAATTAAATTCAGCATTATGAGCGCAAAAATATTAAGCAAGGCTGATGTAACCATCGCCCTGGATTCGTACTTTTATGCAATACCGTTCTCCTTTGCCGCCATGGTCATCAGTGTGGTGCTTTCACCCCAGATGGCGGCTCTGAGTGCCGTTATTATTTCGATTTTTTCCTGTTTCCTTCTTGACAACCGCTTCCCGTTCTTCGTCTATGCGTTTACGAGCTCCCTTGTTGCCGCCCAGGAGGTTGCCCAGTCAAAAGAGCGAAAGACCGTTATCCAGGCCGGCCTTATCGTGGGAATGACCAATATACTGGTAATACTGTCGCTGTATTTCATCACCGGCAATATACTTAAGGCAGAGCTGCTTGTCAGCATGGGGTTTGGTTTCCTCGGCGGCGTGTTTTCCGCAGTGCTTGCCACCGGCTTCATTCCGGTAATTGAAATTATGTTTAACTACACAACCGACATCAAGCTGCTCGAGCTTGCAGATCTTAACCAGCCGGTGCTCAGAAAGCTTGTCATCGACGCGCCGGGAACCTATCATCACAGCATTCTGGTCGGCATTCTGGCCGAGGCGGCGGCAGAAGCAATCAGCGCAAATCCGCTGCTTGCACGGGTGAGCTCATATTATCATGATATCGGCAAGATGAACAAGCCCCTCTATTTTGTGGAAAACCAGAACGGCATTGAAAACAAGCATGACAAGCTGCTGCCCAGCATGAGCAGCCTTGTCATTACATCCCATGTCAAGGAGGGCGTGGAAATTGCCAAGCAGTACCGCCTGGGGAAAATTCTCCAGGATATCATTTCACAGCACCACGGCACGAGCTGTATAAACTATTTCTATCAGAAGGCAAAAGATCGTCTCGAGGGCACCAATCAGCCGGTCAACGACAAGGACTTCCGCTATCCCGGCCCCAAACCCCAGACAAAGGAAGCGGGCATCGTGATGCTGGCGGACGCCGTAGAGGCAACCTCTAAAACCCTTTCCGATCCCACCCCCGCCAGGATTAAGGGCATGGTGCAGCGTATAATCAATAATATTTTTTCCGACGGTCAGCTTGATGAGTGCGAACTGACGCTCAAAGATCTGCACCTCATAGAGGAAAATTTCACACGGATTCTAAACGGTATTTTCCACTCACGCATAGAATATCCCTACCGGGGCGAAAAGGAGCCAAATGGCAAAGATCTGGATAAAAAACCGTCAAAAACAGATTCCGACGGACTTGCGCCTGATACGCAGGATAGCGAGCAGGATACTGGAAGAATTGGCGTTAAAAAATTCAGAAATAAGCATTCTGCTGCTGGATGATCAGGAAATAGCCGGGCTGAACAAACAGTATCTTGACCGTACCGGCCCCACCGATGTTATTTCCTTTCCCATGACCGATGATGAGTTTCCCGGTGTACAGCCCCAGCTTCTGGGTGATGTGGTCATATCCGTGGAAACGGCCGCACGACAGGCGCTACGCCGCCGCTGCCCCCTGTATGAGGAGATCATTTTTCTTTTAATACACGGCATCCTGCACCTCATCGGCTATGACCATGAGGTCTCAAAAGACGAAGAGAAAAGGATGCGCGCACAAGAAAGGGCTGTTTTTAAAGCGCTGCTGTCCGACGACAGAGTGCAGGATGCCCTCATAGCACATAGCTGACCCTGAAAGGCTGTAACGGCAGCGTGTTTGGGCGGACCGCATCGGTTACAGCACACTGTTTGCCGGGACCCCCGTGCTCCGCACGGAAAGGCACAAGGAAATCCCGCTGTAGCGGGACCGCAACCCAAAGCCGGGCCATTCCCCGCACAGGCGCGGGACCTGCCATGCGCCCGGTTGTTTACCGGAATGTGCCGCGAAAGCCCCGTCCCGCCCCGGGCGGAAAAAGCGGCCCCCCCCAATACGGGATCTGAGGACAAGCGGCACGTATCACACGATACCGGGTAAGCACCGGGATGCCCCGCAACATAAAGCGGGATCTTCGATAGGCGGGAAGCAGCACTTTTTAGTTGATTACAGCACGCATTATATGGTAAAAGGCATGCTTTTATCTTCACCGCTATAATGAACACGGAAAGGAAAGAACGTGGAAGGGGAACAGAAAACGAAATGGTATAACAGCCGTGCAAAGGTTATTTTCTCCCTGCAGGCGTTTCCGCCCCTGGGGATCTATGCCCTGTTGCGCAGCACAGCCTTCACTGCCAAACAGAAATGGCTGGTGGTTTTTGGCGTTTCTGCGCTTATCGGACTTTTTATTTATACCGGCATCGGCGCAAAAATGAACCAGTTTGTTTTTGGGCTTTTCACCTAAGCTTTTCTTGCAACTACAGCGATTTCCATTGATCCTGCAGTGTACGGCGCACCTGCAACATCGGAAAAGCACGCTTCAATGTCAAAACCGCACGATTCAAACTCCTGAGTGATTGATGCCGGGCTGAAATACTGCAGCCAGTTGTAAATTACTCGCGTGCGTGACTGTTCAATAATGGTGTATTTATCCAGCATCACTTTCTCATCGTCGTATTTGAATGTGGTAAGAAACCCGTAATACGTTTCGGGCGACCAAAACCCGTTGAACAGGTTGATTTCATACAGTACGTCTTCCTCCTTTTGATTGAACGCATATAACGAATACACATCCAACAGCACCCGGCCACCCGGCTTTAAGAGATGGTAAAACTTACTGAGCATCGTTCTTCTTTGCGCCGGACTTAATGCGCATAAATCACACATAATCATTAAGATCACGTCAAAGGTTTCATCAGTCTCATACTCCAGATAGTTCTGGTGAACATAGGTAATGTTTAATCCTTGTTGCGCTGCCGTCTGCCGGGCATAATCAATCGAGCGCTCAGAAAAATCAATACCCGTAACAGTTGCTTTTTTTCTGCCAGCCTGGTCGTGTACAAGCCCGGGCCGCACCCGAAGTCGGCAATCCTGATGCCTTGCGTTACACCACAATAAGAAACGATCCATTCTACGGAGCGCTCTATGAACTGACTGTTTCGGGATGCAACATCGATTGCGTCATGCAAGTGAAACTCCAGCATCTTCTTTGATGTATGCCTGTCGGCCCACAGTTCCTGTGCGGTATAGCACTGGAACGGTGCGGGACGTGCGTGTATCTTTTCTAATTCCCTAAACATTCATGCCTCCCTGGTTATTGTTTGCAGAGACCATGCTTGTCCGGCATGTCATATGCTTATAATGATCCACATTAAAAAGGATGTCAAAATGTAAAGTCACGGCGCGCGTGTACCGTGTCCTATACCAGTCTATCCGCGAGAAACATCGCCCCATGAGGCTGCAAGGGTCCACGCGAACGACAGTGAGGGGAAAAACGATACTTTTTTGATAATCTACAAGGTCCTGAAGGGTTTTTAATACCACGCTTAGCAGTGCGTAGTAAGATCACGTGAACGCTGTCAACTAAACAATATAATACCGGAACCCTCTTTAGCAGGGCAAATCCTCGGCCCCGTGGGCCCTTTTGCCGGGTACTGCATTGAACCGTATATAGCGTTTATATATGCTGTAGTACCTGTTTTTTATGGGACACGACACCGGGCCCCCATGTTTTTTTATCTTGCCCAAACAGCACCTAAATGGTACATATAATAGTTTTATGACTGAAAATTTTTTATTAGTTTAGCGGAGACATGGATATGAAGCTTGATGAACAGATTATTACCAAAGCCATTGTGGACACCTACAACCGAAAGCTCGTGGACAGCCTGGAACTTGATGTTGCCATTGCCGGCGGCGGCCCTGCAGGCCTTGTATGCGCCTATTATCTCGCCCAGACAGGCTGCAAGGTGGCCATGTTTGAGCGAAAGCTGAGCATCGGCGGCGGCATGTGGGGCGGCGGCATGATGTTTAACGAAATTGTGGTACAAGAGCAGGGAAAGCGGATTCTGGATGAGTTCGATATAGCTACTGCCGAATATGAGAAGGGCTACTATACTGCTGATTCCGTTGAAGCGGTCAGCACCCTGTGTTCAAAGGCTTCCAAGGCCGGGGCCCGGATATTTAACTGCATCAGCGTTGAGGATGTCATTGTCCGTGACAACAGGGTCTGCGGTTTCGTGATCAACTGGACACCGGTTGAGCGTGCCGGCATGCATGTCGACCCCCTGTGCATTATGTCGAAATTCGCCGTTGACGCAACCGGGCACCCCACTGAAATTATTAAAATCATTGAAAGCAAAGTGGACACGAAGCTGCTCACGGAAACAGGAAAAATTATGGGTGAGCGCTCAATGTGGGCTGAGATTGCTGAAAAAACAACGCTGGAAAACACACGGGAGGCATTTCCCGGGGTCTATGTCACGGGTATGGCGGCAAACGCCACCTTCGGCAGTTTCCGGATGGGCCCCATCTTCGGGGGCATGCTGCTCTCGGGCGAAAAAACGGCAAAAAGCATCCTGAAACGCCTGGGAAAATAGTGTATCTCCTCGGGTCACACGGCTAAAAGCCGTGGTTTTATAAACAAAATAATAAAAAAGGGCCCGTATGGGCCCTTTTTTTATGCAGTATGCTCCAGAAGTATTTTCAGCATCCGCCTGATAGGCTCCGCGGCACCCCACAAAAGCTGGTCACCCACGGTAAAACAGGTGAGGTATTCCGGTCCCACATTCAGCTTTCTGATTCTGCCCACCGGGGTGGCGAGGGTACCCGTAACCTTGGCCGGCGTCAGATCCCTCAGGCTGTCATCTTTGGTATTGGGCACAACCGATACCCATTCATTAGCCCCGGCGATAACCGCCTCTATTTCCTCAACAGGAATGTCCCTGGTAAGCTTTATGGTAAATGCCTGACTGTGGCAGCGCATTGACCCGATACGCACACAAATACCGTCAATGGGAATGGGGTTGTCCTGTCTGCCCAGGATTTTATTGGTCTCCGCATAGCCCTTCCATTCTTCCCGGGTCTGCCCGTGCTCAACCGGCCTGTCGATCCAGGGGATGAGGCTTGCGGCAAGGGGCACGCCGAAATTATCAGCGGGAAAAGAACTGTCTGAAAGGGTTGCGGTAACGTTTCGGTCGAGATCCAGTATGGCGGCAGCCGGGTTCTCCAGAAGCTCCCGGGCTTTTGACCCGATGGTGGCCATCTGGGCTACCAGTTCCCGCATGTTCTTTGCCCCGGCCCCTGAAGCAGCCTGGTAGGTCATTGATGTAATCCATTCCACATACCCCTTATGAAAAAGGCCGCCCAGGGCCATGAGCATCAGCGATACCGTGCAGTTGCCGCCGATATAATTCTTAATACCGCTGTTAAGGCCCTGTTCAATCACATCCCGGTTGACCGGATCAAGCACAACGATGCTGTCGGGCTTCATGCGAAGTGTTGACGCAGCATCAATCCAGTACCCGGCCCAGCCGCTGTCACGAAGCTTGCCGTAAACCGCGCCGGTATAATCCCCTCCCTGGCAGGTAACAATAATATCCATGGAGGCCAGTTTTTCCACAGCATACGCATCTTCCAGCGGCGGCGTTGCCGACCCGACATCGGGCCCCTTTTGCCCGACCTGGGAGGTTGAAAAAAAGAGGGGTTCAAATCCCTGAAAATCACACTCAGCCAGCATACGCTCCATCAGGACCGAGCCGACCATACCTCGCCATCCTACAAAACCTACGTTAAGCATTCTCTTGTCTCCTCATAAAAACGTTACCTGGAGCAGTCGGCAGATTTCGGGAAATACTGTCCGGCTCCCCGAGGATCTTCATTCCCTGGGTGAAAAAATACACATTATAATGATTTTTTAACGTAAGTCAACAGCAGCGTGCAAAATGTGGGGCGTGCCCGGCGGCAGCCAGAAAAAAAAGAAACGGCACCGGAGGGACCGGCGGAGGGAAAAACCGTTATTGTAGCGTAGCCGACAAGCCGGCCGGCCCTCAATCACTTGCCGGCCGCAACGCTGTTTCTCAATGTTCCGATACCGTCAATTTTCACTTCCACAACATCCCCCACCTGCATGGGGCCGATGCCTGACGGTGTGCCGGTGGCAATGACATCCCCGGGCAGCAGGGTCATGATTCTGGACAGAAAAGATACCAGGGAATATACCGAAAAAATAAGATCTCGGGTTGATCCTGATTGTCTTTTTTTACCGTTCAGGAAGCACTCGATACCGACATTCTCAGGATCAAGCTCGGTTTCTATACACGGCCCCATGGGGGCAAAGGTGTCGAAACCCTTGCTCCGGGTAAATTGTCCGTCCTTTTGCTGCAAATCCCTGGCAGTAACGTCATTAAAACAGGTATAGCCGAGTATGAACTGCGGCGCCTCATCAACGCTTACGTGGCTGCAGCGCTTCCCTATGACGACGCCGAGCTCCGCCTCGTAATCAAGGCGCTGTGACATGGACGGATAACAGATGTTATCGTTATGTCCTATAACCGTTGTAGACGGCTTCATAAAAACCATGGGCTCATCGGGCAGCTGCATATCAAGCTCCTGTGCGTGGCTGCGGTAATTAAGACCGATGGCGACTATTTTTGACGGCACGCAGGGTGCAAGCACGGTAATGTCGCTCAGGGGAACATGAGCATCCCCCACCGCATACCGGGAAAAAACGTCACCCGCCACCCCGTAAACATCGTCGCCCGAGACTGCTCCGTATGCTATTTCAGCATTCTTGAAAAATCGTACAAATTTCATTGAATACCTTTCCCTGTTACATAAAAAAATTGAGTGAATAGGTTCTTTAAACCTCTGAATCCATAAACGCAGGGTGGTCGATCAACCATGCTACGTGTTGTTTTCATGTCCGTTGTTCTCTGTTCGCGCGGCGTCAACAATGCCGTCCCGGCGCATATACTCAAAGGGGTCTTTGCCTGCCTTTTCCAGAATGTCCTGCAAATAGATTTTCTGGTTTTCAATCGCCGTACGGTACAGGTCGGCATGGATGTCCCAGCGTTCAATAAAATGGGCTTCCATAAACTGCTCTGTATCTCCAAGTTTTGTTGCGAGACGCAGGTCGATAAAATCGTAAAAGCCCACGGTCTTGTGGAGAAGATCAATCTCGTTTTCAAAGCCGTCCACGTTGCCCTCCTCAAATTCCCGGTAAAGGAACAGAAGTTTTTCAAGGTATGTTCTGTCTGCCATCTGGGCCACAAGATCTGCCGTTCCCACCATTTTTCCCAGCAGTTCAACCCCGGGCCGTTGAAATAAAATCTCATCTATTTCAACGGACAGGTCCGTACACAGAATCATGTTCTTACATACCGCAATCTCTTTCGGGGTCAGACCATGCTCCGGCCCGTGCCGTTCAAGAAAATCCATGCTTCGCTGCACATGCCTCACCGTATATTTGGCCCCGGTACCTCTATTATCATGCTTTTTCTGAATATATCCGGTATCGTGAAACAAAATAGCGATCAATCCGAGTGCCAGGTCCCGGTCGGCAAACGTTTTTCCCGCCAGCACTGCTCCGTGTATCAAACGGGCCATGGCCAGAAACGTATCGGTTGTGTGTCGAAAATCATGATAGTCGGTATTACATGCGCGGTATCCCGGATAGTCACCGTTAAAAAGACATACCGACGTGGCAAAAGCGTCTTTTACCGCACGGGGATCACCTGTCGGAGAAACCAGAGACAGGATGATCCCGACCTCTTCCATTACCGCATCGGGAGAGTCCATGTTTACGAGATCGGAAAGCTTTTTTTCAGTCACGGGATAAAGCCCTATGTTTTCCGTCAACCGGCTCACAAGCCTGTTTTATCAGTTTTTTTACACTGTTAAACCACAGCTTGTCCTGTTTTTCACTGATTAACAACCATATATTACATATAATCGGTACGTTAGCTTTTTCCATGACTAAAGAATGTACAGGTTTTTGCGCAGCACAAAGTTGTTGCAGAAGCATGCTGTTCTTGTATCATACAGGATACGGGTGATCTTAACACATGTTACACTTCTTTCTTAACACTCTTCTTATAAAGGTAGTGCGGTTACGCTATTAAAGAAAGGACCTATACATGAAAAAAGTTCTTATAACACTATTTTTTCTTCACGTACTTGTTGTATCCTTTTTTTCTGTTACGTCATGCGATACACAACAGACATATACCTTCCGGTATGAGACGGAACCGGAGATACGGGAACTGGTCACCGGCGCCAAACCGCCCTATCCTGATATGAACGTCATTGTCATTGCCGATACACATTATTTGGCACCGGAACTGGTTACCGAGGGCAGTGCGCTCACCGAGTATTTACATCAAGACAGAAAAATGCTCCTGGAAGGGCCTGAAATACTGGATGCAACCCTGAAAGACATGCAGGAAAAGGAAGCCTATCATAGTGCTGATTTCCTAATCGTATGCGGCGACATGACAAAGGACGGCGAGTATGAAAGTCACCGGCAGGTTGCGTCCGTCCTCGATGCATTTGCCCGGGACCATGTGGACGTCTTTGTGGTCCCCGGAAATCACGATATCGCAAACGGCGAATCATATCGGTATTCCGGCGATTCCAAACAGCGGGTTGCGAACGTCTCCCCCGAAGCGTACAGGCAAATATATCAGAATCTGGGTTACCGGAATGCCGTCTATAACGACCCGGCTTCCCTTTCCTATATTGTTGAGCCGGTTTCGGGAGTGTGGCTTTTTGCCATGGACTCGTGCAAATACGGCGAGAATGTTGAAAATGAACATCCCGTGACCGGCGGTGCATTCAATCAGGAGACGCTTGTGTGGCTCGAGGACAAACTAATCGAGGCACTGCAAAAAGACAAGGCTGTTCTGGGTGTTATGCATCACGGGGTGCTTGAACATTATTCTTCAAACGCAAAATATTATGATGATTATCTGCTTGATGATTTTGAACCGGTTGCAAAGATGTTTGCCGCGTACGGGATGCGTTTTGTCTTCACCGGGCATTTTCACGCCCAGGACATTACCGCAAAGCAATGGATAAGCGATATACCCAATCAGTTCATCGTTGATATAGAAACCGGATCACTGGTCACCTTTCCGGTTCCCTGGCGGTTTATAAACGTAACGGATGAAACCATGGATATTACCAGCCACAGCGTTTCATCAATAGAGAGTCATCCCGACGATTTCAGCACGTATGCAAAAAATTACATCCAGGAGGGAATGACCTACATTATCAAGGATAAACTCTCGGAATACGGTGTGCCCGAACAGGATCAGGACCTCCTGGTACCCCAAATTGCCCGGGCATATGTGGCCCACCTCCAGGGTGACGAGCAGGTGCCGCCCGTCATTATCGACACCACGGGCATCGGCATCATGGGACATATTGCACTGCTTGTCCAGGGGGACCTGGTGTGGGGATGGTATCATGACCTGGGTGTCCCCGATAATAATGTTACCATAGACACCGCAACCGGATGGTGCAGTTCGGAGTGACAATCAGTATCAGAGAGGATATCAGCGGAGCTAATCGTTTTTAAGATTAAAGTGTTTGCGTAGCGGCTCTATAATATGCCAGGTGCATGACAGGCCCTTGGGAAAAACGGCAAAATTACCCTTGTTAACGTCAATACGTTTTCCGTCACTGGTCTCTACAATGACCCGTCCGGCAAGAAAATAGCTTTCCTCTGTTTCATGAAAAATCCAGTCGATGCTGCACGGTTCCTTTTCAAGGGTGGGCCACATATGCACCCTTCGTCTATCAAGCTCTGTATCGCTTAGGTGTGATACTGTTATTTCCATGTATTTCCTTTTTGCAGAATTTTAATATATTGAAACAATTTTTCTTAACATTTTAAGGTTTAAATTATATACAAAAAATATATAACCACCAAGGATAAAGATAGCGTAATGAAAAAAATGGCTCGTTCCACAAAAACGGTTCTTCTGACGGCTATTATCTGCTTCCTTTCACTGCAGAACGGCGAAGCACACGCTCAGCTGTACAATGGACGCTGGTATAAAGGTGATCTGCATACCCATTCCCTCCACAGTGACGGCGACAGCTCCGTAGCACGTGTTCTGCAAAGCGCAGCGGAGAAGGGACTGGATTTCTTTGCAATAACCGATCATGATACGAACATGATGGGACGGACACCCCACTGGCTTGATCCCGATTATCATTCTGAGAGCATTATACTGCTGTACGGTGTTGAATGGACCACCGGCCCGGGTCATGCAAATGTGTGGTCAAGCACACCTTTTTCCTATGACGGCCTCTGGCAGGCAAACCTCCAGGAGGACTCCTACGGTGCAGTTCTGGCAGCCCATGACCAGCTGGCGATTTTCTCAATAAATCACCCTGGTGCTTTTTTCTGCTGCCCATGGGAATACCCCGTATATGATGAAATCGACACCATCGAGGTATGGAATGCCATGTTTGAGCTTCCCAATTTCAGCAGCTGGTCTGTCCGGCAATTCTGGGAAAGCCTCCTGCAAGGCGGACGGCGAATTCCCGTGGTTGGCGGCAGCGACACCCATCATGTTGATGACTGGCAATCCCTGCTGTTCGGCCACGGCAACCCGACAACCTGGATTTTTGCAGAAGAGCCCTCTGCCCAATCGCTGCTTGAGGCAATAAAAACCGGGCATGTATCCATAAGCTGTGCACCGGACGCGGTCCGCCTTGATTTCTCGGCTGACACCGACAGCGACGATGTGTATGAGACAATGATGGGCGACAATGTTGCGTTGCCCTCTGGTCAGGCCGTCTCCTTTAAGGTTGAAATATCGGGTTTCAGCGGTCGGACCCGCTATGATGAATCCGTTATGTTGAACACGCAGCTGCTCGGCGGGCTTGAAGCAAACGAAACAAATAAAGAAGCATTGCTTGATTTCGTTACCCGGGAAAGCAGCGACCTCGGTAACGATATCTATGTTGCATGCATATATAAAAACGGCAGCCTTTATAAACTCTGGCTGCTCTTTCCCGGTGCCCCGTCATTTATCTTTTCAGATACGCCTTCATCTTCGGGCAGAACGTATTACCGGGTGGAGTTGCTGGGAAAGCCCCGGGTGCCCCTTGCATTGGCGGAGGTCCTTTATGGATCACAAATTGCCCTTACCAATCCAATCTATTTCGGGTTTCCCCGGCAGTAGGTCCCCATGCAGCACGTCAGGGCCCGCTGCCCTTTGCAGTCTGTCCTCACCCCGGGCCACTAATCATTTCTGCCAGCTCTGCAGGAGACGAAAAACAATGTGTGGGCCTGTGCGCAAGCTGATCCTCGCTGTAAAATCCCCACCGGACAAACGCACAGTCAATGCCTGCATTATAGGCAAACTCCATATCAATAGGGCTGTCGCCCACCATAAGACAGTCCGGACGGTGCAGAATCGTTCCCGCGCTCCGGTAAAAATCAAGGATCTCCTGAAAAGGAGCGCCGTCCGGCTTATGCGCGCCCTTATCAGCAGTTTGCAGCACATCAAAATAGTTAAGCAGCCCGTTATTGGTAAGTGTGGTTGTGGCACCCTGTATGCTTTTATTCGTGCACACGGCCATGTGGATCCGTGTGTGGAGCCCGTTGAGCAGGGCAACGATTCCGGGAAACGGCTTTTCGGTATGAATATGTTTATAATAATAACGGGCATAATATTTCCGGGCCCGTTCAATATCGGTAATGCCGAGTTCTTCAAAAATTTCAAGCAGGGGATAGCCTATGCGGAACCGTTCACGGGAAACCGTACCCTCCATGCCCAGATCGCGCAGCATTCCCTCAAAAGCCCCTGTTATGGAGTTTCTGCTGTCCAAAAGAGTACCGTCGACATCGAAAATACAAAGCCTGTATGTCATATGGTTACCATCGCTCTTTGCTGACATTATTACTTGGTGAAACTTTTTTCGTTAAAAACCCGGAATAACGGAACAGTGCTGCTCCCCGCCTATTGAAAATCCCGTTTTTTGCGCGGGGCAAGAAGGGGCATCCCGGTGCTTACATTGTGTGGTTAGATACGTGCCGCTTGTCCTCAGGTCCCGTAGTGCGGGGACCCCGCTTGTCCGGCCCCAGGCCGGGCGGGGCTTTCGCGGCACACGCCGGTAAAAAACGGAACGATGGAGGAAAACAGTGTGTTATAAAACCGCATCCCTAAAAGGCATGTGATGATTCCTGCATGATATTGTTCACCTCTTCACACAGGCCGTTCAGGCCCTCCGCATCCAGCTCTAAAAGATGTGCTGATTCCAGCTCAGCCAGATCAATATCCCCGTCTTCGTGGACACTGCAGCCTATCTTGCGCGCGATATTGTTGGCCAGGTTGACAACGAGAATCTCTTTTTGTGTTGCGTCGGAAAAATGGGGTCCCTCATGCATCCGGCCAACCCGTGCAAACTCCTGGGCAAAGCCCAGCCGTTCAAGAAGTGCGCCGCTGAAGTCGGTATGTATTCCCTGGATAGTTTTTATGATTTCTTGCAGGTCCAATGAGTCTGATTTGTCTATGATCTTTGTAAGCGGATTAAACAGCAGTATTTTACCGATATCATGGACAAGGCCCATAAGAAAAAATTTCTCCTCGTCCTCAAGACCGATTTTCATGGCAACAGACTTTCCTGCATACGCGGTGGCAAGTGAATGCTTCCAGAGCTTTTCCATGATTTCCTGAAACTGTTCGTTGTCGGTTTTATAAAGGCCTTTATTGGCAATGGCGTTCACGATACTCTGGGTCTGCTTAAGCCCCAGCCTGGTCACAGCCTGCCGTACCGTCTGTATCTTGTCTGTTCCCCGATACGAGGCGGAGTTTGACACCGTAATCAGGCGAAGGGACGTCACGGAGTCCTTTTCAATGACCTGGGCTATTGCATCGGCGTTTGATGTCGGATTTTTTATGACCTGCTGGATGTCATACACCACCTGCGGAAGGGCGGGCAGTGTGATTTTGCCTTTTTTGAAATCTGCAGCAATTGAATCAATAACGCTGCGAACATCATTTTTTTTCTCGTTTTCCTGCGTGCGCTCATTGGCCTGCCCGGATGCGGCCTTTACAACCAAGTGCTCTTCAAACGCCGCAACCAGCTTTGGGTCATAGCGCTTTCCGGCATTCTGTTTCAGATCCTCAAGGGCGGCATCGCCGTCTACGGGCTTTCTGTACGGGCGTCCGTTGATCAAAACATCATGGCTTTCCGTTATGCACAGTATCCGTGATCCCAGGGGGATGTCTTTTCCCCGTGCGCCGTCGGGGTAGCCGCTTCCATCGAAGGCCTCGTGGTGATGCCTGACGATGGGAACAATTGATTTTAAGAAGCTCAGGTTTGAAATAATTTTTTCCGAAATCTCCGGATGGAGTTTGATCATGGCAAACTCTCCTTCGGTCAGCTTTTCGGATTTATTTATAATGTCGGAAGAAATATTAATCATACCGATATCATGCAGGAGGGCGGCCAGGTAGACTCGCTCGGTTTCTCCCCGGGGAAGGTTGAGCTGTATGCAAAACTTCTTCGCTGCCTGTGCAATACGCTCGGAGTTTTTCCGCAGGGACGCATCCTTGTTCTCTATGATCGCAAGCAGCGCTCTGACCATCTCTGAAAAATATTGCTTCGCGTCCGGTGACGGCATAGCAGTACATATCTCCGCAATGGGATTTCTCTATGATCCAACGGCATACAGTGCACAATACAGCGGTCGCGGGAGCTGCTTCAGCAGCGACACGATCCCGCCTCAGCGTGCTTCCACCGTGCGGCCGATTGCCGTAGAATCTGAAACCATGCAGTCAGCGTTGTACCGTGTGCTGATTGCAAACCCGAAGAAATTCAGAATGGGTGAATGATAAGTATACCATACCGAGCTCATTTTCAATCAGTTTTTTTTTCAGAAATAAACGACAGTATTGTGCGGATGCTTTCTTTCTTCTGCGTGGCTGTGCGTATATAATGGCCTATACTGTCTATCATTTCCTGCCGCTCGTTTAAATTCTCCCTGATCTTTTTTATATACCAGGACGCTCTCCTGAATGCGTATTTCCGCCCAAGATATTCAATCTGCCTGACAACACCCTTAACACCTGCCAGGGCCGTGGTGATGGCTTCCTGCTTCTTTTGTTCGCAAAACTCAACCAGAATCTCTTCAAGATACGGGGAAGCATCGAGGCTGCAAACATCCATCAGTTTTGAAACTTCTTTCAGGCAGGTCCTTGTTAAAGAGAAAAAATTCCCTCCGGGCGGTGCATTGTTTTTCTGTTTGCAGTATTCGTCCCAGAGATTTCGGGCAATTTCCGTTTTGCTGAAATGCTGCCGCTGCTCAACATGTACAATATCATTCACTATCTCGTTTGCGATGAACAGCACATGGGCTTTTCTGAGTTTCGATCGCGTGCGCTGATGGGCTTCATTCCACACCTCCTTTATGACCTCCTCTTCACTGCAGTGTGCCTGTCGTGCAAGAACGCAGATCTTTTGTAACAGGTCTCCTACGGTTATAAGCAGACGGGCCTTGCGCACCTCATAGACTTTCAGGCTGCAGAATCCGTCCGCAATCTCCCGGAGGTCGCCGGACACATCAATGCAGCATTCGTGAGCAAGCCCGGCAATGTTCTTAATAATACCTTCAATAAAAAAGACGGTATCCGTGCTGAAGGATGTCCGCAGATGGCGAAATGCCTCTTTTTTTAAATCAAGTATCCGGGTTTTTATCTCCACCGCACGGGACGGGGCGTAAAGGGGCTCAAATGATATGCTGGAGATTGCCTGGTTTTTCTGCCGAAGACGGTCATAGTGCTCCTTTTTATCGGAATCCCTGAGCACGGCATATGCCCGGCCGATTTCTTTAAAGCGTTCCTCTGCCTGTTTGTTTCCCGGGTTCCTGTCCGGATGATATTTGAATGCACACGAATGATATGCTTTCTTTATTTCCTCGAAGCACGCATCATCTGCAACTTCCAGAACTGCGTAAAAATCCTGACTTTTCTTAAAAAGCTCCGCCATACCGATACGTATACCCTGTAAAAAAAATCTGCAAATTATCTGCAATACACCCCGCGTGTTTGTATCATGTACTATATAGGACAAAGCAGCCGTTAATGCAAACACTGCGTCATAGCAGCCGCTGTCCCGGGGAACATTACTTCCGGGCAAAATAATTTGACTTATCCGGATAAGATCATATATAGGAAGAAGAAGCAGACAACCGCGCCGGTTTTTGAATTTCCTTTTTTAACGCCCCGTGCGGCGCGCGGGGGTGTGCAAACACTATAACACGCTGTACAGATGCACTGCCCATGGGCAAACTTTTTTTTCTAACACTACTGGTTCTGGCAAACAGCAGCATGGGAGCTGAAAAGCACATGCACCAATTGATTCCCGAAAGCGTTCAGGGATGGAAACGCCCGTGTAATGATGAAATATATACCAGGGAAACCTTGTTTCACCATATAAACGGAGGCGCTGAGCTGTATCTTCTCTACGGATTCAAACAGGTTTTTGTCAGGCGCTTTGTAAAAACCGCCGATGCCGACAGTGAAATCACCCTTGAAATCTACGACATGGGTTCCGCTGAAGACGCTTTTGGTGTTTTTTCCTGTGAGCGGGAGGACGACGATGTCGGGATAGGCCAGGGATCGGACTACGGCGGCGGGCTTCTTCGGTTCTGGAAGGGAGACTATTTTGTTTCCATTATGGCGCGCGGCGATGAAAACAGTGCAAAACCCGTTATGCTTGACCTGGGCCGTGCAGTTGCCGGCGCCATACGGCAAACGGGAACACCGCACCCCCTTGTATCAGCTGTGCCGAAACCGGGACTCCTGGAAAAAGAAATCCGGTTCTTCTATGATTTTCAAATCCTGAACAGGCAGTATTTCATAGCCGGTGAAAACGTCTTACATCTGGGCAGGCAAACCCCGTGCGTTTTTGCCCCCTATAAAACGGACGGGCACAGGACCTTTCTTCTGCTGGTGTTATATCCGACACCTGAAGCGGCTGAAAATGCATGCCGGAACTTTATCACCGAGTATATGCCCGAGGCACACGATACCGGGGCCGCTCTGATGGAAAACAACACATGGACAGTGGCAAAGACCAGGGGGCGCATGCTTATGGCGGCATTTGATGCTCCTGACAAAAAACAGGCCCTGGTGCTTTTTGACCATAGCAGTCTCCAGGAAAGGCGGTGAAACATGCACAAGGCGCTCACCCGTCGAGACTTCATGAAAGGTACCGCCTACAGCGTCCTGGGGACTGCGCTGGGTCTGTCAGGGAGTGAAAAAACAAAAGCCCGGGTCGTGCTGGTGCGCAGCAAAGACGTATGGCTTGATGATGCGCGCATCAATCCGGCAGTGATCGGTGATATGCTTGATGAAGCGGTTATGATGCTGTTTGACCGGAAAGATCCGGTTGCGGCCTTCCAAAACATGGTGAAACAGAATGACGTTGTGGGCATCAAAAGCAATGAATGGGCATATATGCCCACTCCCGCTGAACTTGAACAGACAATGGCCCGCCGTCTTGTGGAGGCAGGTGTAACGGCCGACAATATTGCCGTAGACTATCGCGGGGTGCTTGGAAACCCGCTCTTTCGCAAGGCCTCGGCCCTGATCAATGTTCGGCCCCTCAGGACCCACTACTGGTCGGGGATCGGGGGGTGCATAAAAAACTATATCATGTTTACCCCGAACCCGCCTGATTATCATCCTGACAGCTGTGCGGATCTGGCACGTCTGTGGAGCCTCCCCGCTGTAAAGGGAAAAACCCGCCTGAATGTCCTAAGCGCCCTGACGCCGCTGTTTCACGGCAGGGGCCCTCACCACTTTGACAGGCGCTATGTTTGGAAATACAATGGTATTATTGTCGGTAGTGATCCGGTTGCCGTTGACACGGTGGGACTGCATCTTATCACGGCCAAGCGGAGGGCCCATTTTGGAAACCACCGCGATTTACCCACGCCGCCCAAGCATATCATGATGGCCGACCTGCGGCATGGTCTCGGCACAAGCGACATCAACAAAATTGAGCTTGTCAAACTCGGGTGGAAGGCAGACTGTTTAATCTAGGCGGGGGCGGGAAATTGCCGTACGACCCGAAAAGTTGTACGCGCAGTATTCGACGTGCTGCTTGTGATATGTTCCGGCACCGGCGGCAGATGTTTGAAATCACGGTCTGCAGAAAGGATGTAACGGCTGTATGAAAGAACTTGAGGTTCAGTACAAAGAGCTGCTTGACAATTTGTATGAAGGTGCTTTTTTTGTCGACACCGGCCTGCACATTCATTACTGGAACCGGGCGGCTGAAAAAATCACCGGATACACGGCACCCGAGGTTCTGGGCAAGTGCTGCCGGGACCACATGCTCGAGACCATAGAAAAGCTCAGGGCGGTGTCCCTGCTGGACCCGTTAACACATTTACCCAACAGGCGCTCCCTGGAGATCCAACTGGAAGCGTGCCTCCAGGAGGTAAACCGACATGACCATGCAATGGGGATCATGCTGTTCGACATAGACAACTTCAAGAAAATCAACGATACGTATGGTCATAACGGCGGTGACAGGGTGCTGAAAATGGTCGCCCGGACAGCCGGCGCCAACGTGCGCCCTTTTGACGTGGTCGGCCGCTGGGGCGGAGAGGAATTCGTGGGCATCCTCCGCTACACTGAAAGCGGGGGAATGCATGACATCGCTGAAAGACTGCGTATGCTTGTTGAGCAATCATTTGTCATGATTGATCGGGAAAAAGTCAGGGCAACTGTCTCGGTGGGGGCAACCCTGGCACGGCATGAAGATTCGGTAGAGACCGCCATAAAACGCGCGGACGAATGTATGTATAAAAGCAAGCTGTCGGGCAAAAACCGGGTTACTGTTGATTCTTCCAGCACCTGAGCCAACGGCATGGCTTTACCCCGGGGCGCGCGCGACACCCGCCGGTCAGGCCGAAAGCACCCCGTGATTCACCGCTCATAACGCTCAGACATGTCCCGAAATTCGGCATTTCCTTGCCCGGCAAAATATGATAGGCTTTCTACAGGGTAAGGAGGTGGGGGATATGAAGATAAGTGAACTAAGGGACATCCTGTATGAACTGCAGTATGACCAGGGGGATATAGATATTTACGCCCTGGTTACCAGGGAATCCGGCTACCTGCTTGACTGTCATACGGCAGTACATAAAAATCCGTTCATCAAAACCGGAGAATACTACACAATTGTATGCGAAAACACCTATGAAACCCGCAAGAACATGGCCACTCTTGACGGTTTCCCTGAGAACGCCTAGTGTCGTGTCCCGGAAAAACAGGTGCTACATCAACCAGCCACAGCTGTTGCCGGTAGCTTGTTAAGCGATGTTTAGCTTGACAAGGGTACGATTTTATTTTATACATACTGCTACTTTTATAAAAAATATATGTTTCCCTCGGCTTAGAAGCCCTTGAGATGTAAAAACGACCTAAAGCCCTTGGACTTGCTAATGTCAAAGGGCTTTTTTGTGACCCGGCATACAAACGGGTTGATCAAAATTCCGCATGGGGTTTCCGGCAAACGATGAACTCCTTCGCTGTCCTGATTAAGCGGGACGAAAAAGCAACTCCCCGTCTGCCTTCGGCGGATCAAAGAAAGAAAGGTGTACAGCAGGCCATAAGAAGTTACACGCTGCAATATTGCATGGAAGAGGGCTGCAACTAAAGCCGTTCAGCCCGTGGTAAACAGCAGCATGCTCTGGCCCGACAAGATTGATGTCTCATCGTTTTGAATGGTTTTTTATAGCCTTTTTCTCCCACCGATACTATTTTCCATTTCACAAGGAGTGCTATACATATCCGTTTCACTAAGAGATGCATATCTATCCGGGTCATCGGCAACCCGTTACTATCTCTTATCCGCGATAAAGAAGGAACGCTTATGTCGAATAAATTATATGTGGGCAACCTGTCTGATGACACAACTGAAGATGACCTGCTGTACAACTTCGGTGACCTGGGCACCTGCAAGTCCGCGAGAATTATACGGGACAAGACCACGGGTAAATCAAAAGGATATGCATTTGTGGCGATGGCTTCAGAAGAAGAGGCCCGTGAGGTTATTAAAATATGCAAAGGCGTAGAGCTTGACGGCAAACAGCTGACAGTACGTGAGGCTCGGCCCCAGACAAAGCGCAAAGGTTCCGGCAGAACCGCTCCCGGGAAGGCAAGAAGAGGACAAAAACACTAAACCATCGCGACGTTGTGTGATAGGAAGCTGCAAACAAAAAAATGAAAAATCACCTGGATATTTCTTCCAAAGAAATGGAAAGAGCAATGCACAAAGCCGACGCCCTGGAACGTGAAATTTTGAAACAGGGGCTGCATTGCACAAAAACGAGCTGTCAATGGCTGATGGCCGCAAATGTGTATAATAAAATCATAGCAGAAAAACGCTGAGGCCGCCGCACACCGCCGGCAGCGCTGAAAGCAAGACAGCTGTTGTTGAAAAACGGGGGATTCCAATCCCGGGTATACTGTTACCGTAAAGGAGGAACATGTGATGGCTAAAGGCAAAGTAAAATGGTTTAACGAAAAAAAGGGTTATGGTTTTATTGAATCAGCAGAACATGGTGATGTGTTTGTGCATTACAGTGCAATCGAGCAGTCGGGTTATCGTAGCCTTGCTGACGGGGAAGATGTCACCTTTGAGGTTGAACAGGGGGAAAAGGGCCTCCAGGCAATCAAGGTAAGACCCGATAAAGCGTAATGTCCTGCGGGGACATTTTGCGGCAATTACCCGCAAATATTTTTTAACTGTTGTTCAAAAACAAGCACATCTGTTGTTTTCTATTTGGCAGCAGCCTGTTACAATGTGAAAATTTTCTTTTTAATAAAATTTTGGAGGAACCAGTTGTGGCGGAAAAAGTGAAAAAAGGGGACACAATAAGTGTTCATTATACCGGCAAATTTGAAGACGGAGAGATGTTTGATTCTTCAAAAGGTCAATCGCCGTTGATATTCACGGTAGGTGCCGGTCAACTCATTCCAGGGTTCGACAAGGCAGTCATCGACATGAGCCCCGGTGAAAAAAAAATGGTAACCGTTCCCCCTGCCGAGGGCTATGGCGAACACAACAAGGAGCTTATTGTTGAGTTTCCCAGAACGGGCGTGCCCGAAGAAATGGAACTTGCAGTAGGAATGCAGGTTCAGCTGAAGGACAAGGACGGCAATCCGGCACCAGCAGTTGTTACAGCGTTCAATGATGAAACCGTCAATCTGGATGTCAACCATCCCCTGGCAGGAAAAACACTTGTATTCGACATAGAAGTCGTTGAAACCGGCCTTGCCCCGCAGTGCGGGGGCACCGCAGGATGCGGCTCGTGCTGCGGCGCCTGTGACGACTAACACATGGTGATGCTCACCGTACACGGCACGGTGGGCATCACTTTTTACGCGGCACAATGATCCAGAGAAGCAGGTACGGCAACAGCCCGGGCAGCCCTCCCGGCAGCAGCAGGATGACAAATCCCAGCCTGAACCACAGGGGCCTGATCCCGAAAAACGTTCCAAGCCCGCCGCATACACCGGCAAACATGCCGTTTTGGAGACGAAGTTTGTTGTCTTCTGACATATCAGCAGATCCCTCTACAGGTAAACACACCCTGCCGTATTCATACCATAGCCGCCCCTAATGATCAACAGGGTATCATGGGTACTGGTGCCCCGGACTACCGTGTATCGGTCTTCTTCCTCTGGAACCAGACCGAAATATCATCGATGATTGTATACAGGCAGGGAATGAGCAGCAGGGTAAGTATGCTGGAAAATGACAGACCCCATACGATGGAAATGGCCATGGGCGTGAGCATCCGCTCCTTGCCGAATATGCCCAGAGCAAGGGGCATCAGACCAAGGATAGTGGTTATGGAGGTAAGCAGTATGGGCCTCAGCCGGGTCCTGGCAGCGTCGACAATGGCCTCTATTCTGTTACCGCCTTCCGCCCTGCGCCGGTTGATAAAATCAATCAGTACGATGGAATCATTTACCACGATCCCCGCAAGTGCAATAATGCCCAGAAATGACATCATCCCGATGGGTGTCTGCATAATGATCAGACCGATAAAGACCCCGATAATTGCAAGGGGTATGGTAAACATGAGCATTAACGGCTGTAGAAACGATTTAAACGTGCTTGCAATAATCATATAGATCAAAAAAACGGCCAGCCCGAACGCCTGAATCAGGGAGCGCATGGACTTTTGCGTGTCTTCGTATTCGCCGCCGAATTTCAGGATATAGTCAGGGTACTGCTTGCCGTATGCCTGCATTCTGTTTTTAATTTCACGGTTCACGTCCCGGGAGGTGTTGACGCCACGTTCAATATTGGCAGTGACCGTAATAACCCGTTTCTCATCGTATCTCCTTATTTTCCCATAGCCCCTGGCAACGTCAACCGTGGCAACATTTTTGAGCTGAATCATGGCCCCGTCCGCATTTGGGATCTTAATATCCAGAATCTTCTTCATATCGTTTCGAAATGTCTCATTGAACTTTACCACAACATCTATTTCATCATTGCGGTCCTTGAATTGCGTGGCAATCCCCCCCTGATACGCATGTTTAATGGCCGTGGCAACCGTTTCCACATCAAGCATGTACAGTGCGGCCTTTTTTTCATCAACGCTCACCCGCATTTCACCTTTTCCCGGACGGAAGTCATCTTCAATATCCACCACGCCCTTGATCTTCTGCAGCTCTTCAAGTACCTGTCGGGACAGTTTCTGCAAAACCTGAAAATCATCACCCATAATGCGCACCGCAACTGCCTTGCCCACCGGAGGACCGGCCATTTCCTTGTCAAGGCTGAAGCAGTGTGCATCGGCAAGCCGGGACAGCTGCCGGCGGATACCGCGCATGATCTCCTCGCCGTTTCGCTCGCGTTCCCGCTGATCGTTCAGGCGCACCTTCATCTGGGCATAATTGCTCGCGTATTCATATCCCCCTTCCTTAAGCCCCAGGTTGGCCGTTTTCAACCCGATAGTGCTCTCCACGGAAAGCTTTTCCCGGGCAGGAAGTGCCAGCAGCATCTTTTCCGGCGTGCTGCAAACCGATTCGGTTTGTTCGATTTTAGTGCTTGGATCAAGTTCGACTTTCAGCATGAATGTCTCAAACTCCTGATTGGGAAACAGCACTATATCAAGGGTCGCCCCTGCGGTTACCAGGACTGCGGCCCCGATACCTATCATGGAAAGGATCGCCCGGTATCGCCGGTGCAGCAGTCCCGTCAGGATAGTGGTATAGATTGAGCGAAGATATGAGAACCATCTGCTTCCCGACCCGCGATGCTTTCTCTGCCTGACGGGCCGGGAAAACTCTGCCAGATGGGACGGCAGAATAAAAAATGCCTCCCAGAGTGATGCGGCCAGGGCAAAGGTTACTACCTGGGGAATAATTCCCATGAACTTACCCAGGGGGCCGGTCATCAGGAGCATGGGCATAAAGGCGGCAATGGTAGTGGCAATGGATGCGGTGACGGGCCACAGAACTTCCTGAGAACCCACAAGTGCGGCCTCCCGCACGGGAAGACCCTGCTCAATGTACCGGTAGACATTCTCGGCCACGATTATAGCATCATCCACAATCATACCCAGGACTATTATGATGGCAAAAAGGGAAAGGGAGTTTATGGTAATACTAAAAACGTTCATCAGCAGAATAGCGGCAAAAAACGCAACCGGCATGCCCAGTGACGTGATAACGGCGGCACGCCCGCCGATAAAGACAAACAGGCCGGCAAGGACCAGCATCAGTCCGGTTGTCCCGTTTGTGTACAGAATATTAAGGCGTTTTTTCAGAAAAATCGAATTGTCATTGGAAAAAACAATCCCCGCGCCCTCGGGCAGCCGTTTTTCATAGCCGGCGGCCGTTTTTTTAATCTTGCTGACAATGTCGACAATATTACCCACGTCGGATTTTCTGACCGTGATGTTAAAACTCCTTTTCCCGTTCAGGCGGGCAATGACGGTGGGCGCTTCAAAGGTATCAGAAACCCGGGCAACATCACGGATGTATACATGGCCGCCGCCGGTGCTTTTTCGGACAACAATATCCTCAATCTCCCGTATGGCGTTTATCTCCCCCACCGTGCGGACAATAATCTCATCTTGGGCAAGCTTTATGGTGCCGCCCGGCATGTTCAGGTTCTTTGCCCTGAGTGCTTTAATAACATCACTGAGTGCAAGTCCGTATCCCTCAAGCCGTATCGGGTCCGCTTCCACCCAGACCTCACGCTCACGCTCTCCCACCACTTCAACCTCGCCCACACCGTAAATTTTTTTAAAATCATAGACCATGTCGTCCACGATTTTCTTGAGCCGGCGCTCCATGCCTTCCCCCACAACGCCCACGGTAATCAGATGAAACAGGTGTTTCGTCTCAGTTATTTCAGGGTCCTCGGCATCCTTGGGCAGGTCTTTCACCTTTTCCACTTCCGTCTGGACCTCCTGCAGCTTCCGGTAAATGTCTCCTGCCTCAAGGGTAAACTCCACCGTAATGAGAGAACGCCCTTCCGAGGAAAACGAGCTTATATTGTCGATATAATCGATATCGGAAATTTCCTCTTCCAGGGGCTTTGTAATGAGTTCCTCGATTTCCTCCGGCGACACGCCCGGATAGGTGGTGAGAATGGTCACTCCGTTTAAGGCAATTTCCGGGAACTCTTCCTTGGAGATATTCTGGAAAGCAAAAACACCTGCCACGACAATAAGAATCATGAAGAGATTGACGAGAATGGGCTGTTGTATGGAAAATCGTGGAATGGACATGACCTGTTATACCGTGATGCCCTCCCGATTCTGATGCGGGGGCATGCAGGGTTAGTAGTACATTACGGCGACCGTATCCCTGCTGGGGTGAAGCAGGGTGTTGCCGCGTGCCGCCGTTTACGGTACCATTTTCTTTTGTGTATTCACGTCTGAAACAATAACCGTGTCGCCGGCTGCCAGTCCTTTTTCAACAATAACCTGGTCATCCACGGTTCCTCCGGGCTGAATTATCCGCTGTCTGGCTGTGCCGTCTATGAGCAGATACACGGCCTTGAGCCCGTTAGCCGGACGGACGGCCTTTCGGGGCACAAGCAGCACCTTTTTGGGCTGTGTGGCACTGATGCGTACCCGGGCAACCATTCCCGGCAGTAAGTTGTCACGCTCATTATCAACAATAACTTCAACAGGAAACGTGCGGGTTGCGTCATCCGCCTTTAATTCAACGGTTTTCACCCGCCCCTGAAACACCGCGCCGTCAAGGCTGTCCACCGCTGCGTCTGCCCTGCCGCCGGCTGCAATTTTTGCTATATCAAGCTCGGACACATGAACGATAATTTTCACCTTCGTGATATCAACCAGGGTGAAAAGGCTCTGGCCCGGCGTGACAAGCTTGCCGAGTTCTATACTCTTTGATGCTATTTTGCCGCTAAAGGGCGCTGTAATCCTTGTGTCTCGCAGTTCCTTCTCTGCTGACCTGACTTCGGCACGGGCAAGGCTGAGCTCGGCATCGGCAATCTGCTGCTCTAGTATGCCGTCATCGGATTCAGAGTCCGAAATCACTCCTTCCCTGAAGAGCCTGCTGTTTTTGTGTGCGTCCTTATGCGCTTTGCGGTCGGCGGCTTCCGCCTTTCTGAGCTGTGCCCTCTTTTTCTCCAGGGCTATAACCCGGGATTCATCATCAATTATTGCAAGGATTTCGCCCTTTCGGACAGCCTCACCCACATCGCAGCTGATGGTGCTGATTTTACCGGTGATTTCAGGGCTGATATCAACCTCCTGATTTGCCTGCACCACACCAACGGCACCGACCTCATCAGGAATCTCTTTGACTGCCACCCGCAGTGTCTCATAGTTATGGGTATCAGGCGCTGCTCCGGTGGGTTGCTGCTTGGTGGTGCTGTTTTCATTATCCCCCCGCCCGCAGCCCGTACCGCCAACAACAAGAAGGCACAAAAAAAGCAGCAGTGCCTGAGTATAGTAAAAACAGTGTACAGTAACTCTGTGGTGCTTGTAAGTAACGGCACGCATGAACGTCTCCCCGAGGTTACCGTTATTATTTTCCCTTTGCCGTCAGCATCTGTTCCAGTACAACGATGTGCTGCCGTATTGTGTCTCCCACCTGACGAAGTTCGGAAAGCAGCTGCTGCTGAATATCGCCCAACTCAGAACGTCCTTTTTCAGTTACCCGGTAGACCCGGGTTGCCGCAGCCCGCCCTGATTTCCATGTACCGCTGATAAGCCCTTCCTGCTCGAGCTTTTTCAGCATGGGATAAACTGAACCGGGGCTCGGCTTCCACCCCCCATGGCTCATATCGGCAATGACTTTCATAAGCTCGGTGCCGTGGTAAGGGCGGTCCTTAAGCAGTAAAAGAAGGTACATGGGCAGCATGCCCCGAACAACCCCCCGAAACAGCAATGATTCAGAAAGGTTCCGGTACCTGTTTTCTTTGGTGCTGTGTGTCGGCTTACTATCGTTCATGATATTTATCATCTCCGATATATATCAATAAATCATATTAAGCGCTATGTCAACCGTAAACATTCGCCGGATTTTACAGCGCCACAGCAGACAGAGATCAAATCTACCCGGATATACGTTGCCTGTTTGTGCCCGGCAGGGCCATAAATGCTCTAAAGCAGGCTGCTATTCACTGCCGTAGGGCACCAGCACAACTTCCATATCCATCACATCCACCGGGGCGGTCCCCAGGGTGATGGGCTCCTGCTCCATTCCCCAGTGGTAGTCACCCTCCATCATGGTGGGCGGCATTGCATCATCCTGGAGCAAAATAACATACAGGTAATAATCTCCGGTCAGACAGTTCTCCCGGTAATAGGTGCACCCCGGAACCGTCATCTCAAAGGGCTTGTCTGCATCGATCTCAGGATCAATGACCTGGTTGTAATCTGTGCCGCCGTCAGGGGGCCTGTTGGGGGGGAATGTCCAGGTGTCGGCGGCATAGAGAAATGCCATCAGGACCTTGGGCCGGTGTTCAAGCTTTTCGGGGACCTTAATGGTCAGATTTATCTGATCGCACTGGTCACACACATCCGTTATGGGCGGAGAGGGCTCAAAGCTTGTTGATTCGCACGGACCCCAGCAGGAACCGTCATCCGAACAGACCTGAGCACCTGTTTTTCCGTCCGGCCCGGCACACTGCCGGGTCTCGCCCGGTGTACAGGGTTCTTGGTCTCCCTCGGCACAGGTAACCGCAGGGCTCGGGGCGTCCCGCACGCAGCGCACTTCGGCATACGTGTGAATATGGTTGAAACAGACACCTCCATTGTCAAAAAGGATGGTTCCTACCCAGTGCTCGTTATCGCTGGCCACCGTGGAAGCAATGTACTCAAGGGGATGGCCTGCCGCGGCAGGGTCAGGCTTGTCACAGGTGCCGCTGAGCTCCTCGGGCCAGTAGCAGCCGCCGGAGCCGGGGCCCCCGAATTCCTCAACCGGCGCACAGGCATCATCCTGCATATCTTCCATGGGGCTGCCGTCTACCAGGGGACAGTCGCCGCTTGTTTCGGAAGGCGGATTGCCCCTAACGAGGGTCCTCAGTTCATCGATATCGGGAAGCCGCCAGTCATCATAGCCCCCTATTGCCAGTTCCTCGCAGTAGCGTACGGCATCCTCATATATGACGCCGGTGTCGTCATAATCGTATGCGTCTTTCTGCGGGTCCTGCCAGCACAGCGCTGTTGTATCATCGCACCAGATCGAGTATGTGGTGCAATTACAGCTGTCCCAGCCGCTGCCGTCAGGCAAACACGTTTGGACGCCTACCGTACCATCCGTACCGTAGCATGCCTGTGTTGCACCGGGCTCACAAAAATTTGCTTCCTGCTCACAGCCGACACACCAGAAAAAACAGACAATAAGTAATAATAACCAGCATAACCGGGCCTTTTTCATCTTCAGCTCCTCCTGACAGGTTGGAAACATGCCCCATAACCTGCAATGTATAATATACATAATATTTTTTAATATACAAATATAGTATAATAAAGTAATATTCGTATAGCAATAAAAAATTAATCACCAATCAATACGTACCGTTAACAAGGAGATTACTTTCACAACAGGGGGCATCATAATGAGACGACGTGTTTTTCTCAAAGCGCTGGGTATCGGCTGCATGGGCTGTTGCGGCAGTCCCCTTGCAGCACTTGCTGATAACGGCAGAACGGCAAAAGGCGGTAGGGGGGCCGTTCACAACGGGCTGCACAAACTGGCCCCGGGTTCCATGTATGCGCCGAGCCTTGACGGCGTGACATATGACCGGCAGGAGTTGATGAATCGGTATGACAGCGGACTCGCGGACAAACGCTCTGCCTACGTCCCGGTATTCGGCGAGGCGTCAGTAGACGCAATTCTGCAGGATATGCGCGCTATGTATGAGACTATTATTCCCGATATTCCGTATGTCGGCCGGTTCAACTATCACCTGCAATATCTCATCCCCTCGGCAGAAGAACTTGCAGAATACCTTGTTGCAAAAAACTACGGCATGAGCTCAAAGGAGTTCGGCGACCTGCGTCTGGAAAAGGCGATCCATGAGATCTATCAAATGCCTGAAGAGGCCCGGTACATGGCCGGTATATCAACCTTCGGCCTGATGACGGAAATTCAGATGAGACTGGTGGCGTGGTGGTCCCAGGTGAGCCCGTACCCTGAAGATTCCAAGCTCACCTACCTTAAAGGTAACGGCACCGACTATGACTGGGGTGCTGACTATACCCAGTGTGCCACAGACTTTCTGTACGCGAAATACGATGCAAATGACCTGATGATCAACCTCACCTGCAAATACGATTTTATCCCGGGGATGGCCTTTAACATCGGCTATCACAGGACCATGATCCTCCCCGAGGGTGCTCCCGTGTGTGATTTGCGGTGGAAATGGGGAAAAGAAGTTGTGATGCCTGACTGACCCGGCACGGCAGGTATGCAAAAACAATCTGTCTTCCTTTATTTTTTCCGGCACACCTCCAGGTCACACAGCCGGCTGCGGACCGCTCCCGCCCAGTCCTTGTTTGCCCGGGGATTTGCCGGGCTGGGATGCATAATACCGGCAATACGCAAACCGGCCCCTCCGGTCATCCGTTCACAGGCTGCCAGGGCTCGCTTCTCGGCAAAGCTGCCGATGCCGATAATCCACGAAGGTTTGAAAAGCTCCACAATACGCCGCACATAGCGGTCACAGGCTGCGAACACCTCCTGCTTTTCATCTGCCGGCAGTTTGTCGGGCGTTCTGTTTTTACCGCTTTCTTCCATGAACACAAGGGGACAGTAATTGGCCACAAAAAATTCACGGAAAAAATTTTCCGGCGTACCAAAATGTTCGGCAATGGCGCCCCACAGCCGTTTTCCGCTCACCTCGCTGCGCGGGCAGGAAAATCCCAGCACGGGACGCCTGGGATGCTCATGCTGCGGTCTGGTGACACGGCCCTCTATTTTGAGCCAGTCCCCCACCAGATGCACCTCACCGAAAGGCACTCCGGTTTGGGCCATACCGTAGGGGCCGGGATTCATGCCAAGAAAAAGCACCCGCTTTTCAGCGGCACCGTATCGCTTCACATAGGCTTCATGGCAGCTTCGCGCATACTCCAGGGGGTTGTATATGTGGGTTATGGGCGGCCCGAAGACAAGAGGCGCCAGGTCCCGACAAAGCCGGCGGCCCGCTTCATTAATCTGTTTGTACAGTGTCACGGTCGGTAGTGTCCAAAGAGAAAAACGTATACGTTCAAACCTGTTATTTCATTTGCGCCGGTGCTGTGCCCTCACAGCGGCATTGGAACAGGTGAATGCTGTTGTGGTTTGTGCTGTCTGCATTATTCCTGATTTCTTTGGAATGAAAAGCTTCTGATCATGTAGCGGCACCCGCCCTGCGCTCAAGCTCCTGCACCACACGTTCAAGCTCCTGTAAAAACGGCAGACCCGCTGATGTTTTATAGGCATTGACAAGTGTTCGGTAATACCACAGGGTTCCTTTTTTGCCTCCGTTAAAACGGTTCCACACATCTTCACCATGCGTGATATAATCGTTCAGAATGGCCCGGGCATTGTGCAGCTTGTCGGCTGCCGACACCAGCCTCACGCTGTAGGGTGCGGTGCCGATGTGTTTGATATAGGCTTCTTTGCGCTGTCTCCACGGCGGTTTTGGGATGGTGTCTGAGTCGGTGCAACCCTCGACAATAGCCGCAACCCGGTCACCGAAGCGCTGCAGTATCTCTTTTCGAACGGTGTCACCGCCCTGGTCCTCAATTGCGTCATGAAGCAGCGCTGCAACAGCCTCATCCTCACCGCCCCCGTTTTCCAGCACAATGCTCGTGACGGCAAGCACATGAGCAATGTAGGGAATGTCCGTTCCCTTTCTTTTCTGCCGGGCATGAAGCATGCACGCATACTGCAGTGCCCGCGAAAACCTGTCGGTTAATTCCATTGGTCATTAGTTCCGTTTTCTGCGCTAGACAACCTCCATGGTTGACGGAGGCTTGGCAGCAATATTATAGGTAACGCTCACCACGCCCGGCACCTCCTTCACAATGCGTGCTGCAAGCCTGGTCAGGGTGGTGTGGGGCAGGTGCGTGGGCGTTGCCTTCCTGGCATCCACACTGTCCCAGCAACGCACCTCGATCTGGAGACCGAAATCCCGTTTTCCGTCCCGCATTCCGGTAACACGGTCGTTGTGCAGAATCGCCATATACTGGAAAGCGCCGGTTTTCCCCAGCATCTTTTCAACAATTTCCGTTGCTGTGCGAACAATTTTTATCTTTGCCGGGGTAACCTCATCAATTACCCGGGCTGCAAGGGCGGGGCCGGGAAAAGGTATGCGGTTGTATATTGAAGAAGGAAGCCCGGCAGCCTTAGCCATTTTCCTTACGCCGTCTTTACGCAGCTGCACCAGGGGCTCGATAATGCTGTAGCCGAAAGCCTTCTGCGGATCAATCCCCAGCTGCGAAAACACATTGTGCTGCCGTTTAATGCCGGCTACCGTTTCATCGACATCAGTAAGAATGGTCCCCTGAAGCAGATATTTTGCCTTGCTTTTGCGCACCAGCTTGCCGAACACATCCTTGTAAAATGTCTGGGTGATCGCCTCACGTTTTTCCTCAGGGTCGGTAATACCCTTAAGAGCGGAAAAAAATTTTCTTTGTGCGTCGATTATTTCAACACGAACGCCCATTTTTTTAAACACGGCAACAATCTGTTCCGGTTCCCCCGCCCGCATCAAACCGTTGTTGATAAAGTATGTCTTCAGCCGGTCGCCCAGGGCAAAGTGTCCCAGCATGGTTACCGCAGCGGAATCAACCCCGCCGGACAGGGCATTGATGGCAAAGCCCTCACCCACTGCAGCTAAAATCTCCCTGCTCTTTTCAGCAATAAATTTTTTCGCATTCAGATTCCCGGCCTTGATTTCCTTGATCTTTTTCATTAAGACCCCCTTCTTTTCGATAATGTTTTGCTAAAAAATTTTTTTACTGTTTCTCTATATCACGATTTAAACCATAACCGCAAAAATTTCTGTGCTGTTATTGTTTTTATTTCTTTTGGGAACTTTTCAGCATTCCCCCGGTCTAACAGTATAAAGGCAAAAACGGGCCCAACCGACCTAACAAGTAATGAACCCGGAGGTACACAATGGAAAAAACAGCAAAAAAATTGTTTCTCACTGCAGCGCTGCTTCTCACCGGCGTCTGCTGGTCTGTGCCGGCGACAGCCGATGCAGCGCCAGCCCAATCCCGAAACGATAAAACACTGTCGCCGTATTTTTTTGTAGAAAGCGATGACCCGGAAGTTGATTGCCTGCCCCTCAAGCAAACCAGGGCCGATGTTACCATCGCCGGTGTTATCGCCGACGTAACCGTGGTCCAGGTGTATACAAATGAAGGTCAAAAACCTCTTGAGGCCGTCTACGTGTTCCCAGCCTCAACGCGGGCGGCGGTCTACGGCATGACCATGACCATCGGTGAGCGGACGATTATTGCCACAATAAAAGAGCGTGAGCAGGCACGCCGCGACTATGAGCAGGCACGGGCTGATGGAAAAAGCGCTTCGCTGCTTGAGCAGCAGCGCGCCAACGTTTTTCAGATGAACGTTGCCAATATCCTGCCCGGGGATGTGATCACAGCTGAGCTTAGATATACCGAGCTCCTGGTGCCCGCTGACAGTATCTATGAATTTGTATATCCAACGGTTGTGGGCCCCCGTTACTCGAACCAGCCTGCGGATGCCGCTCCCCCCGCGGAGAAATGGATTGAGAATCCCTATCTTCAGGAGGGGGAAAATGCGCCGTATCTGTTCGATATTACTGTTGACATTGCTGCCGGCATGAACATTCAGGAACTCACCTGCACCTCTCACAAGCTGACAACTTCCTACACGGGCCCCACGCGCGCGGTGCTGAGCCTGTCTCCCGATGAAAAGCACGGAGGCAACCGTGATGTTATACTAAAATACAGGCTTGCCGGAAGTGCCGTTGAATCAGGGCTCCTGCTGTATGAAGGGGAAGAGGAAAACTTCTTTCTCCTTATGACACAGCCCCCGGAGAGGGTTGCCCTGCGGCAGATTCCTCCCCGTGAGTATATCTTCATCGTTGATGTATCGGGGTCAATGAACGGATTTCCCCTGGATATTTCCAAAAAGCTCTTACAAGACCTCATCGGCAACCTGCGCACTACCGACAGGTTCAACGTACTGCTGTTTGCGGGCCGTGCATCGCTCATGGCGGAAAAATCCCTTCCCGCAACCCCGGAAAATATCCGCAAGGCTATAAACGTCATAGACCGCCAGGAAGGCGGTGGAGGAACCGAGCTGCTGCCTGCGCTCAAACGCGCGCTTGCACTGCCCCGCAGTGAAGAATCATCGCGCACTGTTGTTATCGTAACCGATGGATATGTCAGCGTTGAAAAGGAAACTTTCGACCTTATCCGGAAACGGCTCGGGGAGGCCAACATGTTTGCATTCGGCATCGGCAGCAGCGTCAACCGCCATCTCATCGAAGGCATGGCACGGGCGGGCATGGGCGAACCCTTTATCATCACGAAACCGGCAGAGGCCCCGGACAAGGCAAAGGCCTTCCGGGCCATGATCCAGTCTCCTGTACTTACAAGCATTACCGTCGATTTCGGGTCATTCAAGGCATACGATGTTGAACCGCCGTCGGTTCCTGATGTGCTTGCCCGGCGACCGGTTGTTATATTCGGCAAATGGCGCGGCAGCCCGGAGGGAACAATTACCATTAAAGGCATGTCGGGAGAGGGCAGCTACCAAAGACGAATCAAGGTAAAAAAGGCTGCCCCCAGCGCGTCGAATGAGGCACTCAAGTACCTGTGGGCGCGGCACCGCATTGCCGTGCTCGGTGATTACAACCTGCTGCGAAAAGATGACAAGCGGATTAAAGAGATAACCAAACTGGGGCTCACCTATAACCTGCTCACCGCCTACACGTCCTTTGTTGCCGTTGACACCCGGGTCCGGACAAAAGACGGGAACCCGGTCTCAATAAAGCAGCCTCTTCCCCTTCCCCGGGGGGTGTCGGACTATGCCGTGGGCGGCTACGGAGCAAGAAAGCACCGGGCACTTCGGCCGGCAGCCAGCGGCTTTGGCGCTGTTTACAAAAAGGAGGATATTTCCCGGCCGGCCCCTGTCGTCCCGGCTGAAGAGACGGAACGCGATGAGGGCACCGCCCCGCAGCTTACAATAGTGCGGGTGGCAGTTTCAGGCGCACTTTCCCAGCCGGCTGTCAGTACGCTGCTGCACAAGCGTCTGGAGCAGCTGTCCGGGTGTGTAAAGGCATCACAAGCCCGAAAAGGCGGGCAGATTGTTTTTACCATCACGGTAAGCGGGAAAGGAACCGTGGCAAACGTCGACGTGAAAAGCATGAAAAATAGCATCGATACAAACAAAGCAAAGAAGCGGGAACGCTGCATGATCAAGCACCTGAAGGCACTGCAGTTCTCCGCTCCCGCAGACGGAAAGCCGGCACACATCACCCTTACTCTTGCCGTTGCATAGCAGGCAAGCCGGCAGGCTTGTTGGCCTGCCGGCTTGCCTTTCCTCAATCGGGAAGCGCCGGCCTGACTTTGAAGGTCCGCTCCTTGCGGATGGACACGGTGCCGGGTTTTGCGCCACGGGGCTTGGTAACATAGCGTGCCCTGGTACAGGAAACCGACACGTTCCCTCCGCTGCGGGCCTTGCTGTACCAGGCGGCAATGGCGGCCGCGGCTTTTAGGGTCTCCGGGCCGGGTTCTTCACCGGTTTCCTTTGCTTTGAGCAGCACGTGACTGCCCGGCATACCCCGGACATGGAACCACCAGTCCTGGGGGTGGGCGAACTTGATGCTCAGGCGGTCATTGTCGGCGTCGGTTTTGCCGGCCAGCACAAGCCACCCGTCGGGAAGTTCATGGGTATAGGTCTGGAGCGGTTCGGGTGTTCGCTGCTTCACTGTTTACCTGGTCGTTTTCGGGACGGAAATTTAGAAAAGTTAAAAACATATCCTGTGTACCAATAATCCTCAATTCACCGTCCCTTGTCAACAGCAGAGTTGGTTGTTTCTCAGGCAGGCAAACAACAACAGTTTCTTCTTCACACCAACAATACCCGTAATTATAACTTGACCAAAAAGCGTCAAACAATTAAGCATTAGATTAAGAGCTACCCCCCATATAACTTTTTCAAGGTGAGCATTATGGCTACAAGCATTCATCCCGCAACTATTGCGCATAATCTCTCTGTGAGGATAATGGTTCCAACCCTGTGCAGCATTGTTCTGTTCATTGCGGCAATTTTTCTGGTCCTGATGCCTTCATTCAAGCAGCTGCTGGTGGAGCGCAAAAAGGAAATGGTGCGTGAAATGGTCTGCTCCGTGTGGAGCCTTGTCAATTATTACAGTGAGCGGGAGGTGTCGGGTGAATTGACCAGACAGCAAGCCCAGGCCGGCGCGAAAAAAAGTATACAACACATCCGGTACGGGCTCGATATGAAGGATTACTGCTGGATAAACGATATGCACCCCAGGATGATCATGCACCCCTTTCGTCCCGAGCTTGAAGGCACGGACCTGACATTGTATAAAGATTCACAAGGCAAACCCCTTTTTGCCGAGTCCGTTGAAATGGTAAAACAATCAGGCGGCGGCTACATCGATTACATGTGGCAGTGGAAGGATGATCCGGGCCGTATCGTTCCAAAAATATCATATGTTAAAGGATTTAAACCCTGGGGCTGGATCCTCGGGTCGGGGATATATGTTGAAGACCTGCGCCTTGAAATCACGGCAATAACCCGTAACATGTTCATAGTGGCATTGGGGATTCTCGTGCTTATAACCATCCTCTCATTTTACATAATCTCCCAGGGTATTCGCTCTGAAACACGACGAAAACAGGCGGAAGAGAAACTCTTAAAAAGTGAGCAGCGGCTGTCCGGCATTGTTTCCGCCCTGACCGATATGATCGTCATTATAGATCAAAATCACAGAATCGTGTGGACAAACAGCGTGGCCAGGGAGGTCCTGGGAACAGCCGTTGAGGGCCGCACGTGCCGTGAAGTATTGCAGGGGGCAGCAGGCCCCTGCACACAGTGTCTTGTTGATACATGTTTACGGGACGGCAGCATACACGAGGCTGAAACCGAAATAGTTGCCGCAGACGGCAGCGTACTCCAGCAGTGGTGCACGGCGAGCGCTGCGGAGCGCGACGAACACGGCAGGCCCCTGCTCGTAACCGAGGTCATGCGGGACGTCACCGAGCGCAATATGCTGCAGCGTGAGGCCATGCGGTCCGCCAACCTGGCCGCCATCGGGGAGCTTGCCGCCGGCGTGGCCCACGAAATCAACAATCCCATAATGGGCATTATCAATTTCGCCCAGATCATATCAGACCGGTCAAAAAATCTGGGTATTGATACCGAGCTTTCCGAGAGGATCATCAGTGAGGGGGACAGGATAGCAAAGATTGTGGGCAATCTGCTTTCCTTCTCCAGGGAAACGGACGAGCCGCCGGAGCCCGCTGATGTTACCCGGATTTTCGACGATTCATTTTCCCTTGTTCGCAAGCTCTTCAGCGTTGGGGGGATAACGGTAAAGACAGATTTCCCCCGGGACCTGCCCGAAGTTCTCGTTCGGCCGCAGCAGGTCAAGCAGATCGTAATAAATGTTCTGAGCAACGCCCTTGACGCGCTCAACCGAAAATATCCGGAACCCACTGTAGATAAATTACTGGAAATCTCTTCGACGAAGCTCACCCATGAAGGCACCGCCTTCGTGCGGACGGTCTTTCATGACCATGGAATCGGTATTGCTCCCGATGTCCTTGAAAAAATATGCAATCCCTTTTTCACCACCAAGCCCGTGGGGCAGGGCACCGGCCTGGGGCTGAGTATCAGCCATAATATAATTAAAGAGCACGGAGGGCGGCTGTTGTTTGAAAGCATTGAAGGCAGATATACGAGGGTCATCATCGATCTCCCGGCATCGGAAAAATACGACGATGAACAAATAAGCTGATCTCAAACCCCTTGCTGTATGCCCGGAGGATATGTTGCCGACTGGCTTTTCTTGAGATTATATAGTACAATTTTTTCAAAGGGTACATGCTTCCCGGGGGAAATCTAATGAAAGGGAAAGTGCTCGTCGTTGATGATGAGGAACACGTCATCTTTGCGTTTAAAACCTTTCTCGAAGAAAAGGGGTATGAGGTCCTCAGCGCCCACAGTTATGATTCCGCACTGGCCGTACTCTCGGATTCGGAAATCGACGTTGTGGTGTCTGATATCATCATGGGTGCAAAAACCGGCACAGACCTGCTTCGCGAGGTGAAAGATAGGAATCTGCGCTGCCCCGTTATCATGATCACCGGCGCGCCGAGCATAGACACTGCAGCGAAATCACTGCGCCTGGGCGCTTTTGATTATATTGCAAAGCCCATAAAAAAAGACGCGATTCTCCGGGTAATCACCCAGGCATTCCGCTTCAGGCAGCTGGACGATGAAAAGGAACGCTACCGCCGCAATCTCGAGGCCATCATACGGAGCGTTCAGGACGGCATTGTTGCCGTTGATCACGACCTGCGCATCACCGGTGTAAATGAGGCCATTGTCGATTTTTTTGACGTCGCACCCGGGGACATAACCAATAAAAAAATTTCAGACATTACCGACAAGACCCAACATGCGTGTAAGGAAATCCTGCAAAGCACGCTGGAAACCCGGGAAACGGTCAAGGAGTACCGGGCCCACTGGCGCGGTGCCCATGGGCGCCACCAGAGCGTGGTCATGAACTGCTCTCCCCTCATCGGCCCCGAAGGCAGGTTTCTGGGTGCGGTGCTGGTTATTCGTGATGTGAGCCGCATCAGCGACCTGGAGCGCCAGCTTGGGGAGCGCCTTTCCTTTTTCCGGCTCATCGGCAAAAGCACAAAGATGCAGGAGATATACTGCCTGCTTGAAACCCTGTCGGACACCTCTACAACGGTGCTGCTGACGGGTGAAAGCGGTACGGGAAAAGAGCTTGTGGCGGAGGCCATTCATTACAACGGGGTCCGCGCCGAAAAGCCCCTGGTGAAAGTCAACTGCTCTGCCCTGGCTGAAAACCTTCTTGAAAGCGAGCTGTTCGGACACGTGGCAGGCGCCTTTACCGGCGCTCTCAAGGACAAGACCGGCCGCTTCCAGATGGCCGACGGCGGTACCATCCTGCTCGATGAAATCGGCGACATCTCCCCATCCCTGCAGCTCAAGCTTCTTCGGGTGCTCCAGGAGCAGGAGTTCGAGCGGGTGGGAGATACCCGGCCCATAACGGTCGATGTGCGCATAATCGCGGCAACCAACTGCAACCTGAAGGAAAAAATAAGCCGCGGCCTTTTTCGGCAGGACCTCTATTACCGCCTGAAAGTTATGGAAATATCTCTCCCCCCGCTGCGCGAGCGGCTGGACGACATACCGCTGCTGGTTGAGCATTTCTGCGCCACGTTGAACAAAAAGCTGCAAAAAAATATTGAGGGCGTTTCCGGTGACGTGCTCAGGATTTTCATGGGCTATGACTGGCCGGGAAATATCCGCGAGCTCGGGCATGCCGTCGAGCACGCGTTCATTCTCTGCAACGATACAACCATCGCCGCCGAGCACCTCCCCCCTGAAATACTCAGCCAGGAGGTCTTCCCCGCAGCAGAAACAACTGATGACGGCACCTCCCCGGGCGCTGAAGCCCTAATCGACGCCCTGGAGAAGACACGATGGAACAAGGCAAAAGCGGCACGGATCCTTGGCATCAGCCGGCAGACAATGTACCGGAAGATCAAACAGTTCAACATAGAGTAAAAACTTTAGACTTTAGGGGTCAGGTCTACGTTTGACCAACGTTCATTCTTTTTTCAATTCCTTCCACCCTCTTTCGGAGCTTCCTGTCACGTGCAACAGCCTCTTTCATCTTACTAACAACACTGCTCACACTGCTGTATTGGCTCATGTTGAATTCAGCACCGATCTCAAGCAGCGTTTTACCGCTGTATCTTCGTGCCAGGTATACCGCCACATCACGAGGTTCATTAATAATCCCTCTTCGTGAAGCCGTCAGCGCTTCCCGTCTTGTCCTATACTCCCGTGCAACAAGCTGTTTGATCTCAGCAATAGGTATTGCCAATATCCTGCTTTGCGGTACCCGCCGGACATGACTCGGGCTATAGAATGTACTACGTATCCGGTCAATAAATGCTTCAGTGCCAAGTACTGCCGGCAGTTTTGCATTATTGAATACCGCGAGTATACTCGCTGACTCTTTTTCACGAATTAAATCATTATATGCCTTCTTTTGCTTTTTACTGCTTGGTGACAGCATCGATAAAACAAAATCCTTATAGATCCAGTTCCATTTTTCTGTATACGACAAATATCCCCTGTGGCTGCTCCACACATATTCATCCACCGTATCAACAATTCCGGCACGCAATGGATTTCGGTGAATATATTTAACAAGCTCAAGCAGATAGCTGTCCGCATCCACAAGAATTGACTTGAACCGGCCTCGAAACAGCTGCCCGTCCACCTGATACGTTCGATTATAGTATTGGGTATACAAACCGTTAATATGGCGCATGCAACGGGAAAGATTGGCTTCTGGTGTTTGGACAAGCAGGTGATAGTGGTTGCTCATTAAACAGTAAGCCGCAATTCTGATATTCCACAATTCTGACGTGTCTTGAAGCAGCGTAATGAAATAGGCATAGTCCGCAGGGACACTGAAGACTGTTTCCCCGTGCCGCCCGCGATTCATGACATGATACCAAGCATCTGGATATTGTATTCTCAGTGGGCGTGACATACCGACAGCATAACAAATTCACCAAGGTAAGTCAAACGTAGACCTGACCCCATAAACTTGCTACACAGTGTACCATGACACTCTGTACCAAAGATACATTTCAATACCTTTATATGTCCATGCAATTTTTCACCGCAACACTCCAACCACCTGAAATAACATAACAAATAAAACAGCCTGCCTTTTTGCTCATCTTGGCACAGCCTTTGATAATACAGTTTTACGTAAAATCGATATGATTCAATTTTCACGATGAGGGACGCATTATGTTGGAAAATATCATACAGCCGCAGACGGGCACGGCAAACCTGCAGGATTACCGCGAAGCATGCAAAAACTTTTCATGGGACGACGTCGGCCGGGAGTTCTCCTGGCACGAGAGCAATAAGCTCAATATCGGCTACGAAGCCGTTGACCGGCATGCCGACGATCCTGCTACGGCAGGCCGTAACTGTCTCGTTTTTTCCAACGGGTCACGCGAAGAAAAGATCACCTACGCCGAGATGCGCCTTCTTTCCAACAGGTTCGGCAATGTGCTTCGCGGCCTCGGTGCTGAAAAAGGCAGCCGGGTAGCGCTGTTCATGCCCAGTCTTCCTGAAATGTATATTGCAATGGCAGGCTGCGCAAAAGCAGGTGCCGTTATTGTTCCCCTCAAAATCATGTTGCAGACCGGCGCCCTGGGCAGGCATATGTCGGACGCACGGGCAAAGGTGCTGATAACCACAACCGAATACCGCCACCTCATTCCCGTGGGTGAACTTCCCGACCTGGAACACATAATCGTGGTGGGGGATGACCCTTCAGAGCTTGATGAGGGTGATCTCCTCTGGAAGAACCTGATGCAGGCGGCACCGGAGCAGCTTGACATCTGCTGGGTTGACAGGGATTTCCCCCTGTTCATTGTCTATACATCAGGCCGGCACGGCAAACCGGTGGGACTGCTTCATGCACACGACGCCATGCGGGGATATCTCATGACGTCCCGGTGGGTCCTCGACCTGCAGCAGGATGACATACTGTGGACACAGGCCCTGCCCGGCGGACACCTGCATGCCGTGTACAGTGCCTTTGCCCCGTGGCTGTGCGGCGTCACAACCTTTACAAGCGGCAGGATGGAACGGGCCGACACCATATACCGGCACATTGAACGTTACGGCATAACGGTGATGTATACGGCGCCTGAAATATACAAAATGCTCACCGAGGCAGGGCAGGAAACATCCGGGAAGTACGACCTGAACCGTCTCAGGCACCTTATCAACGTGGGACACACCCTCGAATCCCGGACCATTTATGCGATCATGCGCATACTGGGTACGCCCGTTTACGACACATGGCTGTCCGAAGAGACGGGCATGATCACCATTGCAAATTTCCGCTGCCTGCCCATCAAGCCGGGGTTCCTGGGCAAGCCCTTTCCGGGAATCCATGCAGGGGTGTTCGATTCAAACGGGGAGGATGTCGAGCCCTTTACCATGGGCGCCCTTGCCCTTAAAAGCGGCCGGCCGCCAATGGCGTGTGGTGAGTGGAACAGCCGCCTGCGCGCGCGGGCCAACCGGTCCGACAGGCCGTGGCTTATGCCGGGAGACATGGTTTTCAGGGACCTTGACGGCTATTTTTTTCACCAGGGGCACAACGACGATGCTGTTGTAACCGGTGAAGGAAGATTGTGCCTTGCCGAAATCGAGGACACCCTTCTGTCCCATCCGGCCATTGCCGATGCGGGAGGGGTCAGGGTTTCCGCGGAAAAGGGTTCAGGACAGATCAAAACATTTGTCTGCCTGCAGGGACACTACCGGCCAAGCGAGTTCCTGAAACTTGAAATACTGGCCCATATCATGAAAAATCTTTCCTGCACAGAAGGCATCGGTGACGTAGAATTCGTCGATGAGCTTCCCCGGGACAAAGACGGCACCATCCTCCGGCGGGTGCTCAAGGCATGGGACCTTGGCCTGCCCGCAGGGGACATGGCCGCCCTTACCGAAAGCCGGCACGAAGGGCAGACAAAGAAGCGCGCCGTGGCATAGCCGTAATTGCTTTGCTCGTGTCAATGCACTGCCCCGCGGTCCCGTTATCGGGGACCGGACAATGTATGGATTCCCGCCCCTAAGAGATTAAAGACGGGTTACGGCCCGGTTGCCGCTGTTTTTCATGCAACGCTCCCCACAGCCGGAGCACGTTCCCGCTGGCCTGCGAAGAAACACTTTCGACAAGCCGCCCTGTCCGTACATTCAATAATTATTTTTCTTGCTTTTTTATCTTCAGCGTGGATAATTGGTTAACTTTCAGGCAGTTCGATCATCCCCGCTCCTCTTGGTAGTCATCCTGTCGTGAAACACCTGTTTATCACAACCATCAGCAGGCCGAAACATTCGTTTCCATTGCATACTATACTGCATGAGCCCGAACAGGTTGAATACTGTTGCTGATATAATGGCAGCAGCTTGACGTAAAACATTACTAACTATTTCGCACGTACCTATGAAACAGCACAAAATTCGCAATATTGCTATTATCGCCCATGTCGACCACGGCAAGACCACCCTCGTGGACCAGCTCTTCAGGCAAAGCGGCATGTTCCGTGACAACCAGGTGCTTGCCGAACGGCTTATGGACTCAATGGACCTCGAGCGGGAGCGCGGCATTACCATTGCTTCCAAAAACGGCTCCTTCATGTTCCAGGATTTCGTGATCAATATCATCGACACGCCCGGACACGCAGATTTCGGCGGACAGGTCGAGCGGGTTCTCAAAATGGCCGACGGCGCGCTGCTGCTTGTGGATGCACAGGAGGGCCCCATGCCCCAGACCTATTTTGTGCTCAAAAAGGCCCTGTCGCTTGCCCTTCCCATCATCGTGGTGATCAACAAAATCGACAAGCCGGCGGCCCGGCCCGACTGGGCCGTCGACCAGGTCTTCGACCTGTTTGTAAAACTCAATGCCCCGGAGGAGCTGCTCGATTTTCCGGTGCTCTACGCCTCTTCCCGGGACGGGTACGCAATGGAGGACCTGAGCGATCCCCGCGAGTCCCTGGTACCGTTGTGCGAAAAGATAATTACCAACACACCATCGCCCATAGGGGACCCCGGGGCGCCCCTGCAGCTGCTTGTCAGTTCCATTGATTATTCTCCCTACCTGGGACGCCTGGGCATCGGCAAGATCACCTCCGGTTCAATGAACATCAACAAGGACATCGTGGTGGCACGCCGTGACGGGTCCCTGGCGCCCGCGCGGATAACCAAGGTCTATCGTTTCGAAGGCAACCGCAAGGTCCCTGCCGACTCGGCCGGGGTGGGAGAAATTGTAGCCGTTGCCGGCATGGATGAGGTCACGGTAGGGGAGACGTTCACCGCGCCCGACGATCCCAGGCCCCTGCCGCCCATGGAAATAGACCCGCCCACGATCTCCATGAACTTTACTCCCAATGATTCACCCTTTGCCGGGCAGGACGGCACCTATGTCACCTCCCGGCACCTCGACGAGCGGCTGCGCCGCGAGGCCCTCGCCGATGTCGCCCTGGTGGTTGAAGAGCTGACCGATCGGACCGGCTTTAAGGTGTCCGGGAGGGGTGAGCTGCACCTGTCAATCCTCATTGAGCATATGCGCAGGGAAGGCTATGAGTTCCAGGTTACCCGGCCCCAGGTAATTATGAAACAGGACGGCGGCACCATGCTTGAGCCCTATGAAGAGCTCACCCTTGATGTAGATGAGAACTATATGGGGGCGGTTATCGAAAACCTCGGGGTGCGCAAGGGCAAAATCCACGAGCTGAACCAGGCAGGCGGGATGACCCGCATGGTCTATACGGTGCCCACCCGGGGCCTTTTGGGATTCCGCTCCGAGCTCATGACCATTACCAAGGGCATGGGAATATTGAACTATATTTTTTCCCACTACGGGCCCTATGCCGGAGACATTACAAACCGCCGCAACGGCACCCTGGTGGTAAAGGACCCCTGCACCACGGTTTCCTATGCACTGCATAACCTTCAGGAGCGGGGCAGGCTTTTCTGCGGGCCCGGCGTCAGGGTGTATACCGGGCAGATAATCGGTGAACACTGCCGTGAGGGCGATCTTGTGATTAATCCCGCAAAGGGGAAAAAGCTCACCAACATACGTGCAGCCGGATCTGATGAAAGTATCGTCTTGAAGCCGCCCCTTGAGATGAGCCTTGAAGACTGGATAGCCTATATCAATGATGATGAGCTGGTGGAAGTAACGCCCCGGGAATTCAGGCTGCGCAAAGTATCCGCGGGCTAGGCATGTTACCCTACATCACAGCCGGACCATATCCCCCGTGCCGGCATCCGGAAAGTATTCTGCAGCAAGGATCAGGGGCACAGGGAAATGTTAAGTAAACAACCGGGCTCATCGAAGATCCCGTGTTGCGGGGACCCGCTTATTTAGCCCGGGGCGGGACGGGGCTTTCGCGGCACACGCCGGTCACAGATCAATGCCAATAGGTTGTTTGCTTTTGCCTGCCCGTGCGGAGTGCGGGGTTTCCGGCAATCAATGCTTGTGCCCGGATTTGCAGCAGTCAAAACCGACCGTTACATCTTCCCGCAATTATTTATCAGGCAGCTCTTCGTTCTCCTGCACGAACGCTTTTATCTCCCTGAGAAAAGCCCTGCCGTATCGCTCATAGCGTGTCTGCCCAACCCCGCTGACCCCGAGTAGCTCCTCTTCGGTCTGGGGAAACAGCCTGCACATTTCATGCAGGGTCTTGTCGGAAAAGATGATGTAGGGGGGAACGTTCTCTTTCCGGGAAAGCTCGCGGCGAAGCGTGCGCAGCCGTTCAAACAGCACCGGGTCGTATTGCTGCGCGCTCCCACCGGCTTTATTCAAAGGTTTTTCTTTTGGTTTCATAACAGACAGGCTTCTGTCGCCCTGCAAAACCGCAACCCCCCGGGAAGACAGGTGCAGCTTGGGATGCAGATCATCGGACGGCATGAGACATTCCCGCTCTATCAGGGAATCTATCATGCTGCGCCAGAATTTTTTATCACGATGGCGGCCCACGCCGAATGTTTTCAGCCGGTCATGGCCATACTCCCTGATCTTTTTCGTGTTGGCGCCCCACACAATATCAACAATATGCCCGGATCCGAATCGCTGCCTGGTCCGGGCAATCGCAGACATGAGCATCTGTGCCTCGGTCGTGACATCGACGGCTTCCCAACTGTCCGTGCACACATCGCAGGCGCCGCAGTTGTTCTTACCGTACTCCTCGCTGAAATAGCCCAGAAGCTGCCTGCGGCGGCAGACGGTGAACGTGGCATAGTCGGCCATGTGGTTGAGCTTTTGCGCGGCAATGGAACGCTCCCGGGTGCTTTCGATCCGGTCGATAAAATAGCGCATCCGGGGTATATCCCCGCGGCCGAACAGCAGCAGGCAGTGGGCCGGCTCCCCGTCGCGCCCGGCGCGGCCGGTTTCCTGGTAATAGCCTTCGACATTTTTCGGCAGATCGCCGTGCACCACGAAGCGTACATTCGACTTGTCGATCCCCATGCCGAAGGCAATGGTTGCGACGATCACCTGCACCTCGTCGCGGTTGAACATGTCCTGGTTTTGCTGCCGCTCGGCGTTTTCGAGGCCCGCGTGGTAGGCCAGGGCCTTGATGCCGCGGTCCCTGAGAAACGCTGCGGTGGTTTCCACGCTGTCACGGGTTGTCCGGTACACTATGCCGGGGTCCTGGGGGCGCCTTCTTAAAAACTCGAGAATCTGCTGATCGGGATTCTCTTTCGGCAGCACCTGGTAGAACAGGTTGGGTCGGTTAAAAGATGCGCGCACGGTGTAGGGATCTTTCAGACCCAAACGGCCGATGATATCGCGCTGGACCTGGCGGGTTGCCGTCGCGGTAAAGGCGGCAACGGGCACACCGGGAAACTTTTTCTTAATCGTAGACAGGGTGAGGTAGTCAGGCCGGAAGTCATGCCCCCATTCGGAAATACAGTGCGCTTCGTCAACGGCAAACAGACACAGTTTTGCCCGGGACAGGTGCGACACGAACTGTTCCATGGAAAGCCGCTCGGGGGCTATGTACAGAAGGTCAAGGTCATTGCTTCTGAGCCGGCCGAGCACGCCGGCCATCTCGGCGGGCGTCTGGGTGCTGTTGCAAAAGGCGGCCCGCAGCCCGGTGGTGCGCGCCCCGTCGACCTGGTCCTTCATGAGTGAGATGAGCGGGCTCACCACGATACAGGTGCCGCGGTTAAGGCCGGCGGGCAGCTGGTAGCACAGCGACTTGCCCCCGCCCGTGGGCATGACCGCGAACACGTCTTTACCGTCAAGGACGGCGCCAATGAGTTCCTGCTGGTTGGGGCGAAAGGAGGAAAATCCGAAAATCTTCTTGAGATGAAAAAGCAGGTCAATGTCTGGTGCCGTTTCAGTCGAGTACGTTCTGTTCACAGGAACTCCGGTATGCAATTGCAGGCATCCTGCTCATTAAGAGCGGGCTTTAATAAACCCGGCAGGATTGTAGTATGAACAACTGCTGTTAATAGTACCAATCCCCCCTTTCGTAAAGGGGGGATTACATGTGCAGTTTCCTTAAATCCCCCTGTTGGGTACTACGCTACTATAAAACCGAATACATACTATCAGGGGGTAATGATACAATACAGCATCACGTGAACCCCTGGGTCCTTTACACATTACAGGAAGCTGATCCGCACCTATAGTCCATGTATGGTTTATTACCTCTCTCTCCGACACACAACACTAGTATTCCCCAAACCGCTCTCTTTCCCACCGCACGGCCCGGTCGAAATGCCTGTAGAGCTTCTCCCGCTGTTTGAATTCCCGGGAGTGGATAATCCTCCGGCCGTTTTTTTGCCGAACGCCCACAGCCGCATGAAGCATCTCGTGGTAGACCACATACTCGACAAAATACCGCGGCACCCCCCTTCTGTCAAGCACGGGGTTTATGCGAATAGTGTCGGTTTCCGCCCGGTAGCTGCCCAGCGTTCGTTTTTTTACCGCCTGCCGCGGCGAGAACCGGCCCCAGGTGATTGAGCTTGAAAGCCGGCCGTTGAAATATTCACTGTTGAGAGCGTCAAAGATCTCCTGCAGGTTAAAATGTTTACCGCCGGGCCGCACGGTAACCTTCGTCGGCCGGGGCGCCGGCAGCTTGTCCCGATGGGCCTTAATGTAGGCTGTGAGGCTGGGGGTCTTCACCCCGGTATGTTTGATAAAGGCGGCTATATCACCGATAACATCATCAGGAGCGGTGAGGAATATGCGGTGCATCCTTACTGAAACAATCTCTTTTTTCTTGCGTACCGAGATCATCGAAACGCGGTTGTCGGTAATGGTAACGGCAACGCGCTTTGAGATACGATCGCTGAGATAGTGTTCAAGAAATGTTTCGTCCCGTGCGAATTGCAGTGGAAGCTGCCGGTACGTCATGAAAGTTCCCTGTGTGCACTAAAACGGTTTCCCACAAATATGGGCTCTTGGAAGGTATGACGATATGAAACGTACCAAAAAAACCCGGTCGGCCAGTGGGGGACCACCCCCCCCACTGTTTTTCATCTCTGTTAATGTCCCGGGCAGCTCCCATGATCGGCACAGCCTACCGCGCTGTCTGCGATCTTTTCTGCCAGGTAAGCCTCCAGGACCGTCTTTACCTCACCGGCACACCCGCGGACAACGGTAATACCAAACCTGCCGAGCATGTTCACGGCTCCGTCCCCCATATTGCCGGCAAGCATCACCGTAACACCCTTCTCGGCAAGCAGGGGAATAACATTTGATTTACACCCGCATCCGTCAGGGGGCTGAAGCTGTTCTTCGCCGATAATTTTTTTTTCGACATCAAGTGAAAAAATAGTAAAGTACTCACAGTGACCGAAGTGGGGATCGATCTGTCCGCCGCGTGATGGCAGTGCAATTTTCATATAACGCTCCTTTCTGGTGCTGTTTCATTGTTTGCCGGCCCCCCCGTGCTCCGCACAGGTCCCCGGGTCCCGCAGCAGTGCGGAAAAAACACAAGGGAATCCAGCCAGAGCGGTGCAGCAAACCACAGCCGGTTCCTCTGGGATCGGTTGTTTCCTTTTCGGCGGCCTTTTCACGCCACCCGCTACGCGGATGGTCGGTAATATCACCGCATGGTAGAAGAAATCAGGCAATGAAATTGCCAATTTTAAAAAATACCATATAAAAATATAAAAAACAAGGCACTACCCATTGCTGAGACCCTTACACGGGTTGTTTTTTCAGTCAAATCGCAACAAATTTGCTGTTATTTTTTTGAAATTTATGCAACACTAACGCTCTAAAAACAGAGGCTGGCCGGAACGGACAGACAGCCGGAACATACAATTCTATAACCCAGGAAAGAGGGATGTGCATGGATCATACAGTGATGGACTTGCTGCCGGAAACGGTGAAACAGGAGTGGGACGGAGAAGACTACAAAATTTTAGGCCCCGAAGCTCTGGAGGACAAGGCGGTTGTCAGCATTGTGCTCATAAACGCGAACGAAACAGAAATTACCGTGGAGCTGGCACTTCAAAAATCGTAAACGTGGTGCCCATGTAATTATTTTCCACAGCCTCGGCAGGAACCGTTTCCCTCATTATCCTACTGCATTTCAACTGCGAACAGTGCTGAACGCGTATCGCCTATTCGTAATCTTTGGGAACAGCACAAATCATGACAAGTGGTTCGCTGTCTGACGTATTCTCGTACCGGTGCTTTTCCTCCGGAAGAACCAATGCAAAATCACCCGCCTTCAGCTGCTTTTTCTCACCGCTCTCTGAAACCAGGGCCCCGCAGCCGTCCATGACATAATTCAAATGCTCAAATGGGTGCCGGTGATAGGGTGTATGCCCGTTGGGTTCTATGGTAAATACACGAAAACAGAACAGGGGGGACCCGTCCCGTGCGGATATGGGAACCTGTTTCCAAACCCTCTCTGCCCCCTCCATGATTACTGCCTCTTTGTCCAGGGTTTCCAGGTGAATTATTTTCATACAACAATCTCCAATATGCAGTATAGTGTCATGTCATGTGATACCCATAATAAATCCTGTCTCTTTAAGGAACATCAAAATCCCGGCACATTGTTTATGCGCTTGCAAGCTTGCAAGCTGACAGGCTGAACATACGCCATCCAACAAGGTAATGGGTGGGCTTGCCGGCCCGTTCGCATAAAAGGCTTGCTTGCTGCATGTTTCTCTTTAGCCTTTTACTGCCAGTTGATTCTGCCCTGTGCCTGTTTTCCCAAAAGCGACGTGAGCAAACTCTGGCATCGCTCTTTGCGGTCCTCGCACTCGCCCAGGGAAACTGCAAGATCATTGACAAATCGAATAACCGCCTTTGAAAGATCAGGTTCATCATAAAACCCCTGTAGGTTTTTCAGGGCGGAATAAAGACGCTTATGCATTTCGTCCTGCAGATCGAAGTTCAGGGTTATGCTTTTCTCGCTCATGTTTTCACCTCGCAAAGTTACAGGCCCACAGGCCTTCTTCAATCCCTGGTTGACTCGGCCCCTATCCGTTCTGCCTTATAGAAGTAACCGGGCTGCCGGTCAGCTGGGTATCCTTTAAGGGTCAGCTGCCATACCACCTCCCCTTCCGGGGTGACCTCGATAATGGTCGACTCGTCGTCGTCATCATAGCTCAGACTGCTCGGGCCGTCATGCCGCACCGCGACGATCAGCGTATTGCCGTTGGGAAGCCGGTCGCAATCACGGGCGGTTCTCATACCGGTGGGATGCGTGTAGGTCCACACTATTTCATCCGTCTGTGGATTGAGCTCAACAGCCTGGTAGGGCGAATCGTTTTGCAGGCACACCAGCAGGTTGCCGCCGGCAAGCAGCACGGGCTCATGCGGGTCGGTGTCGTCTCCAAACCGGCTCCAGTCATACTCCCAGGCAACCTCGCCGTCCCGGTCAACCACGCTTGTCAGATAGAAATTGCGCATACTGATGAGCGTGGTTCCGTTTTCAAGACGCTGGACACCGTTGGTGTGGGCCCAGCCTCCGTCATCGGTGCCGAGTTCGCCGAAGCGCTGCTCATAGTGTTCCCAGGCCTTCCACTGCCAGACGGTCCGCCCGGCGGTGTCGATTTCTCTTACCTGGGTGTCTGTCTTCTGATCATTGCTCCCAAACACGTACAGCACATTGCCGTCTGCAAGGCGGTCCGCGTCGTGGGACATTTTCGGGTTCAGATAAGACCACACGATGTCACCGTCCTGGTTGCCGTCACCGCCCCTGCTGATTTCAAAAATTCCTGTTCCCGGGAAAAGTGCCTGAATATTGTCGTTGTCCAGCCGTTCAGCTTCAATTGCCGACTGCCCGATATCCGCGTACTCTTCAGGAAGCTCATATTCCCAGAGGATGTCCCCCTCCATGCTTACCTCGACAACTCTGGAGTTGAGAATATCGCCCAGCAGGGTTGTCCCCGGATACACTTTATCCGGCACATATACCTCAACGACAAGACCGGTACGGTCATCATCTGTTTGAACAGTGGTGGTGGTTGTGACAGCGGGGGGTGTTGTGGTGGTGGGTGTTGTTGTATCAGGCCCGTTGCCCGGTCGTTCACAGGCCGCGACAAAAAGCAGCACCCCGACCGATACAGCAAGGACATGGAATAAAACGAATCGTTTCATGGCGTTTCACCCTTCGCTCGTTTATGACTAACGCGCACAAAAGGCTAACGTTGCCGTATTCAAAATGCCCTCTATCGAATAACTTCACGGAAAATTCTGTTTGCCCGTTCCATTCCGATAAACCTGCCCAGCATTTTACGCGATCCGTCTTTTTCGCTCAGCTCGTCGCAATAGTGCAGGCTCAGCTCCTCCACCTGCGTGCGATATGCGGGATCGGTCACCTTTTCGGCGGCATCGAGCATGTCTAGGTAGTCGGCGACATACGCCCAGGCACACTGGCGGGCATCGTCAAGCAGGCTGTTTTCAATCATGGCATACACGGAATTTTCCGTCATATAGGGGAGCATCCAGTCCTTGCCCTCTTTCCTGGGGCCGATTGTGTAGCGGTCATAAATAGGCTTCAGCCGGGCGATATATTTTTCATGATACTCGCTGTCGGTAAAAAGGGGTATGTAGTTCATGTACACAAAGGTCTTTTTCTTCATGCAGGAAAAATCAATAGCCAGAAGGGGAATATCGTAATCTGTCTCCGGGTACATCTCGATAGCAAAAATTTCCAGCCGTGGAATGCGAACCGTTGTGCGCATAACTGATATCTTCCGCACCTTTTCCATTCGCCAGTTGTACATGTACATTTTGAACACCCCCAGGGGAAGCCGAATCTCCCGCAGCTCCTCGGGAATAAATGTCGGTTCAAGCCCGTAGCGGCTTTCCAGGTGACTGACTATTTTGTTCTTGAGTTCTTCCATGGACAGCTCCCCCCCCCGATGGTTGTTATTGTACGCGTGATGCGGCAGGCTGTAATCTGTTGCTAATGACTTTTTTTTGTCTTTGAAATCATATTTTCAAATAATTCTTTTGCTGCTTGCCTGCCCTCCAGCAGATCGGCACCCAGCTTTTCAAGAATTTCAGCACGATCACGCCCGTACTGCAGGGTCAGCTCACCGGCAATCCCCTCGTTATGTGCCAGGGTGAATTCTACCAGGCGGGGCAGCAGCAGGGCTACCTGCCTGGTGGTAAATATACCTGTCTGAAATATATGATCCATTATGTCTTGCTGCTCTGCAGAAAAAAAGGTATCCATGTTTTTAACCAAAATTTTTATAGTATCTACTATAGTAATATCATTACTGCAAAATTACAATGCCTAAAACCAAATCCTCCGTGCTTTCATCCCGCCCTTGATCCGGCATCCGGGGACTGTTCAGCGTCGCGGCACACGCCGGTTAACAATGCTGCATAAAGCCTGACCGCCCCCGGAGACCCAGTGCTACTGTACCGCCTCAGGCTGCCGGCCGGCAAAAAAACGCCGCGGGTTGTCACACAGTATGGTGGAAATATGCTCGTCGGTTGCGCCGCCATACCGGAGCATGGGGATGATGCGTTCAAAGAAGTTCGTTGGTTTCCAGTTTTTGTAAGCCCCGGTCCCCGGTTTTGGTCCCCCTACCCAGTACCAGACCGAATCGTGGGAAACAATAAGACGCGATGCGCATCCGGCATCAAGCAGCTTGAGCATGGATGCCACGCGCACCTCATCAGGCATTCCGGTCTCCATGCCGAACCGGTCAAAACCGACATAGGAGCCGCCCCGGACAATGCGCATATGGTAATCGAAATGGGTCGAGATACAGCTGTGCCCCACTATGATACGATGGGGCGGCACGCCTGCACCCCCCAGTATCCGCTGCTGCTCGTCACCAAGGACCCCTTCGGTATGGGTAATAATGGGTACGCCGGTTGCGGTTGAGGCCTTGGCAGCGGCCAGAAGCAGCTCATGTTCCACATCATTTACCTCGGGATATCCGGTAACCACCTTAATGATGCCGGCCTTTATCCCGGTTTCCCCGATTCCTTCGGTCAGCTCTGCTATAAACAGCTCTGCCACGGCGTCAGGTCCGCCCAGGCGTTCACGGAAATCCAGGTAGGTTGCGGTGCTGTAGATGCCGGTGGAGCAGATAATATTACATCCTGTTGTGGCCGCCACCTCGGCCAGCAGGTCAGGATTCCGGCCGAGATCCGTTGTCGTGGGATCAACGACGGTCCGGACCCCGAGGTCTTTGATCCGGTCGATATAGCCGGTGCAGACCGATACGATCTCGTCGCGCCGGGGACCGGGGTTCCGGCTGTCCGGCGACGGTCCCCCGTACTGGACGAACACATGCTCATGCATAAGCGTCATGCCGAGCTGCTCGGGAGTAATGGTTCCGGTAACCGTGTTAATGGTCGTGCCCATGTCCGTCTCCGTGAATGTGGCTGAAAAAAAAACCGGGGCAGACTCAGGTGAAAAAATGTGAGCCCGTTCCCGGTTTGTTAAATTCCGATCAATAAGCACCCGGTATCCGGCAGCAGGCCCCCTCAGCGTTTCAGAACCGCTTCCACGCCGGCGAGGATATCCGACATCTGGGGCAATACATACTGCTCCATAACAGGGCTGAAAGGTACGGGTATGTCTTTAGCGCCGACGCGAATAACAGGGCCTTTGAGATAATCAAAAAGTTCCTCGTTGATGCGGGCGGCAAGCTCTGCGCCGAAGCCGCCGGTGAGACACGCTTCGTGCGCCACCAGGACATGGCGTGTTTTTTTCACCGACTGTGCAATCAGATCAAAGTCCAGGGGTTTTAACGTCCTCAGATCGATGACCTCAGCCTGCACGCCCTTTTGCGCAAGCTCTCTGGCGGCCTCCATACATTCATAGGTCATGCGGGAGTAGGTCAGAATGGTAATGTCGGTCCCCTCGCGTCTCACTACTGCTTTGCCCAGGGGGATCACATATTCATCCTCGGTTACCGGCCCCGTCCATCTGAACAGCCGCTTGTGCTGGAAAAAGACAACCGGGTCATCTTCCCGGACTGCCGATTTAAGCAGCCCCTTGACATCGGAGGGTTCAAAGGGAACCACGACTTTGAGTCCCGGCGTGTGGACAAACCAGCTTTCAATGCTCTGGGAGTGCTGGGCGGCAGCGTTAATGCCGCCGCCGTCCGGTGCCCACAGCACCAGGGGGAGCTTTGCCTGGCCGCCGGACATATACCGGATTTTGGCCATCTGGTTGACGATTTCGTCCATGGCCGTCGTGACAAAATCGGCAAAATGCATATCGATAACCGGCCGCATGCCGGTGAGGGCGGCTCCCACACCGCAGCCCACTATGCTGGTTTCGGAAATGGGGGTATCAATAATACGGTCGGGAAAAAGCTGGGGCAGTCCCCTGAACTGACCGAAAATACCGCCGTGTGCGGTCAGATCTTCTCCAATTACAAAAACGGTCTCATCCCGCTCCATCTCCTCTTTAAGCGCTTCCGCCATAGCCAGGGAACAGGAAAGGTCTCTCACTCCCATGTTGATTTTCTCCTTACGGGTTCACAAACAGATCGTTCAGTGCGTCTTCAGGTTCGGGAAGGGGTGCGTCCAGTCCGAACTGGGCTGCCTCTTCTATTAATGTCCTTGTTTCATCCCAGATTGCTTCCGTCTGCTCCTTTGTCATGGTCCCCTCTTCAATGAGGATTGATTCAAAACGGTCAATGGGATCACGGTTCATTCTGTAATGCTGGACCTCCTCCACGGTGCGATACTTTTGCCGGTCGCCCTCAAAATGGCCCTTGTATCGATAGGTCTCATTTTCAATAATGGTAGGGCCTTTGCCGCTGCGCGCCCGGTCCACTGCTTCCTGTGCAGCTTCAAGCACATTCAGCACATTGCTGCCGTCGGTGATAAATCCCGGTATGCCGTATGCCTTGGCCCGGTTGGCGACTGATCCGCCCGCGACCATTTTTTCGGCGGGCGACGTGGACGCCCACTGGTTGTTTTCACACACAAAGACAATGGGAAGACTGAAAACAGCCGCCATATTCACGGCCTCATGAAACGTCCCGCGGTTGGATGCACCGTCGCCGAAAAAAACCATGCCGACCTGGTCGGTTTTTCGCAATTTTATGGAAAAACCGGCACCTGTCATAATGGGAAATCCGCCCCCCACCACGCCGTTCGCGCCGAGAATGCCTTTGGAAAAATCGGCAATATGCATGGAGCCGCCTTTGCCTTTGCAGTATCCCGTTGTTTTCCCGAAGCATTCCGCAAACATGAATTTCGGCTCGGCACCCTTGGCCAGGATATGGGCATGTCCCCGGTGGGTTGAAATAATATAATCATCGGGCCTGAGCGGCGAGGCGCTGCCCACGGTGGACGCCTCCTGGCCGATTGAAAGATGGACGAATCCGGGAATCAGTTCCTTATAGTAAAGGGATTCGGTCTTCTCCTCAAATACCCGGATCAAAATCATTTTCTTTAAAAGGGCTGTTTTTTCCTTGTTACTGATTTTCACGTTTTCACTTTCTTAAGAATGTTGTCCGGCATCCTTTCGATGCTGTCGGTAAAACCGGCACTTCATTTTTGTTTTTTCATACCGTTAAACAGGCTGCTGGTAATATTATCTGTATCATATCATAGAAATAGGCAAGTATAGGAAAAGTCTTTTTTTTTGTCAATTAAATAATCGCCGTTTTTTCAGGTTATTACTACGGCACGGCACATCACGCAGGGTAACGTTCATGGGACCTGGGGAGAAAAAGTACGGTAAAAATTCATGCAGGAACAGGAAAAGCCCCGACAGCCGACGACATGGTGGGGATGGACGGCTTTGTAACACAGCCCGTGTGTACAAAAAAACACAATAAATTATGCGTGGTTATAAAAAAACGGGGAATACAGCGCTATATGCCTTGCACCAGTTTGTCAAACCGGTCAACCTCTATCGCGGGGGACGTGGTAAATGAAATGCCGGTGAGCCTTGTCAGGGCGACCGAGGCCTGCATCGCCTGTTCCAGGTTCGGCATGTCCACGATAATGACCACGTCATGCACGCCCAGCAGGGCATACATTGCCGTTATTTCCCCTTGCAGCTCCTGTACCAGACTTGCCGCTGCCGCGGTCCGTTCGGTGCTGACGGCATTGAGTGCTTCAACCGTATATTTCCCGAACAGGAAAAAAGCAGCCATAACAATCACCTCTCCTTTCCTTGCCGGGGGAGACCCCGGGCCGCCCCACAATGTATTAATAAAGGCTCGTTAAACCGGTTGAGCTCAGAGAGTGGTGGTGCTGGTGAACGCTTTGTGTTGCAGTATGGTACCGCGCATGCAAACGTCCCCGTATCTGTTACGGGAAAAGCATGATAGGTTCTTGTACACACATATATTAATAAAATAGCATATTTTTCGGGATATAAACCACTCGTACACACTATTTTTTCAGTATTCCTGATAATGAAAGATATTTACTGTTATCAAATATTGACATTAAAGCTTTTTTTAACTATATTTTTCCATAACAATGCGCACCAATTAATCAGCTATCACGTAATATAAAAGGCTCTAACAACAGGGGGCTTTGTGAAACGTCCAAGTGCCGATACTCTGGATGTCTCTGCAATAGCGCGGTTGGCGTGTACCCATATCTGCTTGTTCATTTCGATCCGGGAACCCCGATTTGTCACCTTTTTAAAAATGCGAAGCGGCCTCCAGTAAAAAATATCTCCAATCAAGAAGGGGGGATAATACGTGTATTGCAGGAGTGCCCTACAATGTAGACGGTCGGGCCAAACTGCACAAAATCATGAAAGGAGCAAACATGAAAAAGACGTATCCTCAGTTCATGTGCCGGGTGATTTTCCTGATTGCCGTCGTATGTGCTTTTGCGCTTTCAAGCTGTGAGACCGACGACCCGGTCGACGGGATTGACGTGGACCAGTTCTCTATTACCGTGGATGCGGACACGACTATGGGTGTGGTGGGCCAGACCTTTGTCATCACTACCCGGGTATCCGCCGGCGAACCTTTCGGCGGCCTGACCTATTCGTGGGACTTTTCCGACAGCGGCTCCCCTTCCGCCGATGCAGGCTCACCCGGCGAGACGGCGGTTTTCAGTTTTACCGGTCCGGGAACGTTCATGGTTCAGGTAACGGCCACCGATGTGGCCGGCAATTCCGCAACGGCAGGGGCCCAGTACCAGATCTATGAGGCAGCGGAAAAACAGTCCGTGGGCACCATTGAAGGCGGAGATGTAATCACTGCCGCTGATGTCGAGCGTTTGGAAGACTACCTGAACGGCATGGACTCGCTTACCGCCGACCAGATAGCCGCCGCGGACGTAAACCTTGACGGGTATATCGACCAAAACGATGTTGAGCTGCTGCGGGCCGCCATAGGCGACACGGCCCCGACATATTTCTCAGCCGACAATGCCACTATCGGCACATCGGTGCTGGTAATACATCCCGCCCTCACCGACCAGAGCGCCGTGGTAACCCTTGGCTTTGATACAACAGCCGCCGGCACCTGGGATGCCGCTTGTCAAACCGAAATGCAGGAACAGGAGAACGCCCGGGACATACTGTTTTTGCGCAGCCGCCCCGGATACCTGGTCTTTACCATACCGCCTGCCTATTCATGCCTCACGTCAGCGGAAACAGCGAATGTGGTCATGCTGGTCACCAGTGGAGGTCTGACCACCGTAATAACACTGAAGGAGGGCTTTCGTTTAGAGCCCCTGCCCCAGGTTACCGGCACCCCCGGAGACCTGGTTCTTGATGCCCTGGCAACTATGCAGTCCTCTCTTGCTACCATGGAAGACGGCTTGAGTGAATACGCCGAAACCCTGGCCGCCGATACGAACGAGCGGGCCGCTCTGGTGGGTCTCATGCAGGCCGCCCGTGAAATATTCGACGAACAGTACGAGGAGTTTGTTGCCGGATTCGATGAGCTTGACGATACCACCAGGCAGGCATGGGACCAGATGGCAAAGGCCCGGGGCATGGACAGTCTGACCACAAGGATGCGACAGGAGCGGGTCCGCATGGAAGCTGACATCCAACGGCTTCGGGATTCCCGGAGAATGTCCACAAGCACCGGCCAGGCCCTCATCAGCCTTATTTGCGGATTCAAAACGATGATCAACCTCAGCGGACAGGTATCAGACATCAACGATGAAATAGCCGGCTACCTCGAATATGTCGACTACTGGCCGGTAAACAGGCTCCCGGTTGTGGGCCCGGTTATAACCTTTCTTTCCGGCGTCTCCCAGATCATCGCCGCCGCAACGGATATCATCAGTACGGTGGGCGAGTATGTTCCCCAGCTCAACGACAAAATTGACACCGAGGCAGACCCCAAGGAACTGTGGGTGGGAGATTCCACAAAAATAACCGCCGGGATATCGGTCAACATTTCCAGCGGGTTGTGCAACAAGGTGGGCGGAGAGGCGGTTGATGACATCACCAGCAAGATAAAGGAGCAGCTGACAAAGCGCATTGCGTCCAACATACCCATAGCCAACAAGTATTTCAAGGCCGCAAAATACAGCACTGATAATATGAGCTGGATCGTCTCGAAAATATACGACGTTGTCGGCTCCATTGCCGGAGCAATTGTCGACGCGTCAGGCCTGCAGGGCTATATGTCCTCGCTGGCCAAGAAGTTCTGTGATCTGTTTTCAGACCCTGTCCTGCCCCTGGACACCGCTTTCCTCGAGGCCTCCTGCGGAACGCTTTCGAACGGCTTGTGGACCTGCGTTGACAGCTGTATCGGCAACACCACATTCAGCGGCGAAAAGGACATCTGCGGCAATGACATTCCGGCCTCGGCCCTGGTTGAATGTAAGGCCAATACCACGACTACCTCGTCAAGCTCATCCTCAACGAGTTCCTCTTCCACAACCACCACCATTGAAAACAAGCAATGCAAATGCTACGATTCCGGTGTTACATTTACGGTGATTTCCGATAACGGGATGTCGCCTGATTGCGGCGAGGCGAGTTACTGCGTGAGCATGTCCGGCACCGGACTGATAGACGACGGTAAGATAATGTCTGATCCGCCATACTGCACGATGCAGATTAACTGCCCGTAGCGGAAAGGCAGACGTTCCTCAACTGACAGACCTAATAAAAAAGGGGGCGGTGCACGGCCTGATCAACGGCCGCCGCCCCCTTTTTTTCTGTTGTAGTATCTTTACCTGCCGAAGAACATGTCAAGGCCTCGTGACACGCCGCCTTGGCTGCCGAAGAGTTTTTTGTTTGCGACTACTCCGGGATCATGATCGGCCCAGGTTATCAAGTACTCTTCGAAATCCTGCTGTACCTTTTTCAGGGCATCACCCTCCATCGGCGGCGTGGCGTCAACCAGATCAAGAAACGTTTCAATATATTGCCGGGTCAACGCAAGCGCGCCATCATCCTGCTGCCCGGGAATTTTCAACCGGCAGACGGCTTGTGAAAAATATTTCTGGATTTTTGTCTTTTGCGTCATTCTCTTCTTAAACAAATAAGAATATGTATCTTTTATGCCGGAAAGCTTCTCAATCAATGCGGCATCTTCACGGCGCCTGCCCTCTTCTGTCCGGTGAATGTCCATAACCACCGCCCGTCTGTTGCCCGTAAAGACGGCGTCAAAAGTAAAAAACGGCAGATCATACTCTATTCTCGGCAGCAGAAAAACCGTCCGGACACTCAGAAAAACAGGAAAATTAACCCGCAGAAGAACCACGCGAAGAAATTTTTCCGATGTGTAAACGTCACCATCTATCTTAACCAGCCCCAGGGCCCGGCGGGGGCGCTCCGGAAGCGGATATTTCAGGGTGACCGGCTGCAGGGCAACGCTTTTTTTAAGCTCTGCCGTGACAACGGCATGTATGTCTTTCAGATTTCCCATAGTCATCATCCGCCCCGGTACATTTTCATGTAATGAGTAACTCAAACACTGCCTTAATGCTAACGGCGGCCATATTGTATGCCGCCCAGGTTCTCAAGGGGTAGGCGATAGAGCCTCAGGGAGTCCCTGCCGGCGGCATTCCTGTCCGCCCTGGATTCTATGCCGGACGTGGGCATACCCAGCTTGGTATAGATGATGGTCAGGCAGTAGAGAATATCCTCACGGCCGGTGAGAATCTCGGCCCGGGATTCTACAATGGCGGCCCGGTAATTGTGGCCCCGGTGGTCGCCGTCACAGATTTTAAAAGATGCTCTCGGGCTTGCCGCAATACACCGGTTCATGCGGCCGTCGCGCCTGGTGCCGGTATACAGGTGGGTGGCATCAACGGCAAAGGATGTTTCAACCGCATACGGCTGCCCGTCATCCACGGCAATAAGGGTCCCCCATATCTGATCATTCATAAGTTTTCTAATTTCATCTTCCGACAGTGGTCTTCCCATTTCTCCAACCCTCCTGCACAAGGGGTTGCCTCGGTCTTTGTACGTGTTGCACAGAACTGTTCCGCTGTCCCGCACCCCAGCTTTTACGTTGTATTACTTGTTTCGGTTGTTATAATTATTTGCCTCAGATCACTGCAACGGTATTGACACGCGGCCGTCGGTTTATTATACTGCACTCATCTGAAAAGTACCTTCTTAAAAAAACTATTTCAACAAAAAAAACAGCTTACTGGTCCTCCCCTGTCGCAGATCCCGTGTCGGGTGGGCAGACCAGGGGATAATTCGCCCTCCCACTAATGGGCTTGGGGCCCGTTGCAGCGTTATTTCAAAATCCCGGCCATGTCGGGGAAAAGGGTGTTTTTTTACACCCTGGTAAAGGAGAAAAAAATGCATGCGTTAAATCATGTGCATGAAATTCCCCTGGGAAATGTTAAGGCGTTTATAATCGACGGTGAAAAGACCGTTCTGGTGGACACGGGAATAAAACCGGTTCATCCTGATGTGATGGATTTCTTTAACAAAACGGGTGTTGAATTTGGCGATGAAAAGGAGTTGGCATTTCTCAAGCGTGGTTCCTTTCAATTCATTATGGATTATATTGAGGGAAACGGCTTTACCATCGACACCATCATATGCACCCACTTTCACAATGATCACACCGGCAGCCTTAAACAGCTTAAGCAGTCCCTGCATGCTCCTGTAGCCATGCACCCCCTTGATATCCCTTTCGTCGAAGGGAAAAAAGAGCCCCCGCCCTCAGCCGTGATGCCCCCTGAACTGGCCAGGCACTTCAAGAGTGATCCCTGCCCGGTTGAAATCACCCTTGACGACAACCAGATGTTCACCTCCGACATTCAAGTCATTCACCTGGAGGGACACACAAAAGGCAATCTCTGTCTTCTGTTTAAACAGGAGGTGCTGCTGGCAGGAGATTCCTTGATGGGCAAAGATGAACGCAACCCGTTTCTGGGCCCCAATGAAATCAATCCCCCCATGCCCAGTGCCGGCATGGACCAGGAAACGGCTCTCAAGAATCTCAAAAAACTGCTTGCCTATCCCTTTGAGATTATCCTGCCCAGCCATGGGGACCTGGTTAAAGAAAATGCCAAAGAAAAATTGAAAAAATTTATTGAGGAAAATTCAGATACGTGAACATGCCGAAAGGGTAAAAAAAGCACGCTCAAAAACAGGCACGTTGCCTCATTTCAGGGGGGGGTAAAACTATGGACACCCTGGATAGAAACAAGCTCAGCGCAGAAGAAGAAAGGCTCCTGGCTCCCTGCGGAATTTACTGCGGTGCATGTGATATTTTTCTGGGCAAAAGCATGCGATTGGCCAAAGAGCTGCACCGAATCATGGACGGATTCAACATCAGGGACATTGCCCCTTTTGTCATGGAAACAGAGCAGGAGCAGATCAGCGATTTCCTGGCAATTCTTGAGCAGTGGGGCAATGGAAAACAATGCCCCGGCTGCATTAAGGGAGGAGGAAACCCGAACTGCCCCATAGAGACCTGCGCACAGGAAAAGGGATTGTATACCTGTGCCGAATGTGATCGGATGCCCTGCTATCAGCCCTGCTATCAGGATAAAGCTGATAAAAACGATGATCTTTTCAGCCCCGAATCGCTGCTGGGCCTGATTACAAAAAGATACTCGGGCTGGAACATAGAAAACCTGAAGCAAATTCAAAAAATCGGCTACCGCCGTTTTATCGACGAGATGCAGGCCAGGGTAAAGGACGGGTTTTTAACAAGCGACGTCATTTCGCGTGAAATGGTCATGACCGAGAGCATGAAGACGAAGTGATGCTCCCCGCCTAACAAAGATGCCGTATTCTACTGCGGGGCAAGGCGGGGCATCCCGGTAAACGTGACAACGAGATTCTTGCCTGCCGGAGTTTTCTGCATTCGACAGTTCTCTCTCGTCTTCCGACTCGACCTGCTGCACAAACTCATCACAGCACACTATGTTTTTACCTCTTCACTAAAAAACATTTTACCCCCTTACAACAGGGGGTAGCCATGAAAAAACGTACCGTTTTTCTCATGATTGCCGTGGTGGTCCCTTTGCTTTGCTGCTGCGACCGTGCAGGAGAACAGTACGGCTTTTGAAAACCTGCTACGGCACAACCGTGACAGTAACGGCCGGATGTTGACAGCCGACAGCTGTCACGGCCCGTCCCCGTTCACCCGCGCCTGCCGCAGGGCCTCGTACAGCACTATGGCAACGGCGTTTGAAAGGTTGAGGCTTCGCACATTTTCGTTGTACTGGGGTATTGTAAGAAACTGTTCCTTTTTTGTTTCAATAATCTCGGCAGGAAACCCGTCCTCTTCACGGCCGAAAACGAGAAAGTCGTTCTCCCTGAAGCTGTAGTCCCAGTAAGGTGTTGCGGCATTGGAGCTGAAGAAGACAAGGTTTTTCCCCGAGGCGGCCTCAAAAAAGGCGTCCAGGTTTGTGTGCCTGACATATGCAAGATGCTGCCAGTAGTCAAGGCCGGCCCGCTTGACCATTCTGTCTGTCAGTTCAAATCCCAGGGGGTCCACCAGGTGCAGCACGGAATTCGTGGCCACGCACAGCCGGCCGATGTTTCCGGTGTTGTTGGGTATTTGCGGTGATATGAGGACGATATTAAAGGGCATATCAGCGTGGTTCGTAATTTTTGGAGATTTTACAGCGGCGCTGCTCCCAGGCCTGACGTTTCCACGGGCGTTCCAGGTTATGCGTTGCAGATTCCGGAATTACTCATATCACACATCCCTGGCCCAGACCGGATTATCACAAAAAATGCCGTTTAGTCAATTCACTGTATACGTACATGCTATTATAGCAACCAAGACCAAGCGCCAGGGCAGGCCCCTATCTCTTTCAACCCGCAACCCGCAACTCTAAACCCGAAACTTCACCCTGTTAAATAAGTCTTAGCTTGAGGATCCTTGAAAAAGCCACGGAAATCATCCGTCTTTTTCCCTGTGTAGGATATCTGTATAGCACAAATAAATCCTCAAGCTGTTTAACAGGGTAAACCCGGAACGCCAGGTCCTATCCAAACGACCGGTCGAAAAGGTCCTTAATTGCTTTCCGGCCCTGATCGGTGAGAAAGCGCGTGCCGTTTCCGGTAAAACGGGTGCGCGTTACCCGGGGTTCGGCTATGTCAACCCAGGCAGCGTCCTGCCAGAAAAACCAGTTGTTGCGATCCTGGTCATACACGTACAGCGGTTTATGCCAGTGCCGCGCGAGCTCAGCGGCCCAGCCCGTACCTCCCTTGACGGTGTTGTCATCCATGATTTTACCCGCCACAAACACTTCGCCTGCGGTGTTCACCTGGTGCCAGATAGACTGCAGCACTTTTTGAAACAGCGGTGTCCGGGGGTAGGTGCGGCGCATGTGGATTGCGATGTATTTATCGGAGACATTGCCGAGCTCGAGCTCCTCCATGCTGAGCTTCACAAGCCCCCGGCTCCGGACGGCTTTATGTCCCTCAAATGAGAAATTGATTTCCTGCAGCCCGTAGCGCTCGGCGCACTCGCCGAATGCCGCTTCAGCTCCCGGGGCTCCCCCGGAGAGCAGGGTGTAGGCGTCTGCGGGAAGTTTCAGCGTCTGCTCCGTATCAGCGGCAAGGCTCAGCGTGTCGCAGTTAATCAGCAGGTGTGTGTCCGGAAGCTCTTTCTGATCGTGGTCCTTTACAATACGCACACTTACATGCCGGCCCTCGGGTTCAAGAAAAAAGGCGACATCAATGAGATCTTCAAACGGTTCGCAGGGGGGCGTGATTCCGGCTGGACGCTGCTCGATGGTCGCCCGGTGCGTCTGTGCGCTCATCCACAGCTCGCTGCCGGCAGAGCCGGCGCAGGCGAGAAATGCCTCCAGGACCGGACGGGTGTCCTCGGGAGGGAGGTCTTCCCAATCAAATCCGTCCAGCAATATAACGTCGGGACTGAACTGCAGATTGTCCCGGTACAGATCAATGGTGTGTTGCAAACGGTCAGATGCCACCATGTGCTCGGCATAGGTTTGAATAACCAGGTGGCGAAAAAGGGAATCCCCCACCCCGGCCGCGTTCTCGACAACCTGCCGGGAGACCAGATCGTCAAAGAGCGTGTCGTACCAGGAGCGGACATGGTCGGTATTCTGGCCGAGAGCAACGTGCAAAACGTTTCGTTCCTGCAGCAGCGCATTAAGACCTATTTGTACCAGGAAGGCCGTTTTGCCCACGCCCGCCCGGGCCATGGTAACGCCGAGCTTGCCGGGGCTTAGCCCTCCTGAGAGGTTCCGGCGCAGTAAATGTATTGGACTGAGTGCAGATAGCTGCTTTTGGGGCATGGAAAAACTCCTTATATATGATCGTTATTTTTTTTGGTCTTTTTCGGCTGCCTTGGCGATCAGGTCATCCGCGGTACTTTGCGGCACCGGCAGGTAGCGATCAAACTCCATGGTAAACTCGGCCTTGCCCTGGGTGTTGGACCGCAGATCGGTGGCGTAGCCGAACATTTCAGCAAGCGGCACATCGGCCTCTATGCGCGAGATGCCCGCCTCTTCATGGGAGCCGATAATCATCCCCCGCCGCTGCATGAGGGTGGTAAGGACGTTGCCGGAAAACTCCGATGGGCTTTCTACGGTGACGCGCATGATGGGCTCGAGTATTTTAGGGCCTGCTTTGCTGATCACCGAGCGCCAGGCGCCCCGGGCAGCTTCCTGAAACGCCATGTCTGATGAGTCAACCGAATGGGCTGCACCGTCATTAATAAGAACGCGGATGCCGGTAGCCGGGGATCCGATAAGCGGGCCTTTTTGCAGCATCGAGCTGAACCCTTTTTCAACCGATGGAATAAACTGACGGGGGATCGATCCGCCGGTGATGTGATCAGCGAATTCAAAATCCTGGTCTTCGCAGGGCTCGATATAGCCGGCAACACGGCCGTACTGCCCGGACCCGCCGGTCTGCTTTTTGTGGGTATAGTTAAACTCGGCCCGCCGGGTAACGGTTTCGCGATAGGCAACCTGGGGCGGAGAGGTTGTTACCGCCGCGTTATATTCTCGTTTCATGCGCTCAAGATAGACTTCAAGCTGCAGCTCTCCCATACCCCGAATGACCATTTCGCCGGACTCTCTGTCGATGCCTGCCCGAAAGGTGGGGTCCTCTTTTGAAAAACGGCGCAGTGCCTTGGAAAGGTTTGTCTCGGCCTTGCTGTCCACCGGCTTGATGGACAGGGAAATGACCGGCTCGGGAACATACATTGACGTCATGGAAACATTAAGGGACCCGTCGGTAAACGTGTCGCCGGAGTTGCAGTCAAGGCCGAAAATCGCAACGATATCACCGGCACAGGCACGGGCGACGTCCTGCATTTTGTCGGCATGCATGCGCACCAGCCGCCCGACCTTGTGCTTTTTGCCGGTTCGGACGTTGATTATAAAACTGTCAGGGGAAATGGCGCCCTGGTACACGCGAAGATAGGTCAGCTGTCCGTACTGTCCGTCTTCGAGCTTGAAGGCAAGCACCACGGGCGGTTTTCCCTCATCGCTGGACAGGACAACTTTTTCCTCGGTTTCCGTGTCCAGATCGACGGCCTCATTTTCTATGTCCGTGGGTGAGGGCAGATATTTAAGGACCGCGTCCATCAGGGGCTGAACGCCGATATTTTTATAGGCTGAGCCGACAAGCACCGGCGTCATCTTCAGCTGCAGCGTACCTGCCCTGATAGCGCTGTGAATTAAATCAGGGTCCGGCTGTACGTCCTCCAGAATTGTCTCCATGAGCTCATCGGAAAACATGGACACGGCATCGAGCATTTCTTCACGGTAGGACAGCGCCTCATCCATCATAGCAGAGGGGATATCACCGATGTCGATTTCCTCGCCGGAATCGCCGGCAAAGCGCACGGCTTTCATCGCGACCAGGTCGATAACCCCTTCAAGCTTGTCTTCAAGGCCTATGGGCAGCTGCAGAAGCACGGGGTTGTGCGCCAGCTTTTCCCGGAGCTGATCACGGACCCGCACGGGATTTGCTCCCACCCGGTCGCACTTGTTGACAAAAGCGATGCGCGGTACGCTGTAGCGACGCATCTGGCGGTCCACGGTAAACGACTGGCTCTGCACGCCGCCCACCGAGCAGAGCACCAGGACGGCACCGTCAAGCACCCGCAGCGCACGTTCCACCTCAATGGTAAAATCAACATGGCCGGGGGTGTCGATAATATTGATGTGGTGCTCTTCCCACTGACAGTGCGTTGCCGCGCTGGTTATGGTGATACCGCGCTCCTTCTCCAGCTCCATAAAATCCATGGTGGCGCCGACGCCGTCTTTGCCCCGGACTTCATGAATGGCATGAATGCGGTTTGTATAATAAAGGATTCGTTCGGTCAGGGTGGTTTTGCCGCTGTCGATGTGTGCTGATATACCGATATTTCTTACTTTTTCTAATTCTGCTGCCACGGGATTGTCCTCAATATGAAAATAAGTGTGGTTAAAAAAACGTGTGCGGGATCACATGTACAAACAGGGTAACATGATATTTCTCAGCTCGGATAAATACTTTACTACTATAGCACAAAAAAGATGTGAACCCAATGTAATGGTGTAAAAAAAACAGGGTCACCTGCAGTTTTAACGAAAAATTAATCAAATGTGTGCGGCGGCGTCATAATCGCAAAAAATCCGTGTGCAGTAGCGTCATGCCATATGGTATACAATCCCCCGGGCGGTGTGACCTTCCGTCCTGCATCATAGGCAGACAGGGTTTACAGAAAAGGAAATCTCTTGTGCAAAAGCAGCGCTTTTTGTATGGTCGTTACCAGACTTTTGCACCCGAAAAGCAATAGAAGATTATTTTAAGGGCGTATATGGTACATGTTCTAAAAAAGAGCCTGCATAAAAGGATATACCTGCCGATCATGGACCTGTTAAAGCAGGGGCTGACGCCGGACCGCCTTGCCTTGAGCCTGGCATGCGGCGTGATGATCGGCGTTTTCCCCATTTGGGGAACAACCACATTGCTGTGCATTTTTATCGGCTCGATTTTTCGTCTCAACCACATTGCCCTGCAGACGGCAAATTACGGGGTGTATCCGCTGCAATTTGTTTTCATGATACCCTTTATCAGGCTGGGAGAGACTATTTTCAACAAGACGCCGGTTCCGTTACATCCCGACCGGATAGCGAAACTGGCGGAAGATGATCTGTTTGATGTACTGATCTCGTATGGCAATTCTTTCGTGTACGGCAGTATCGCCTGGCTGCTGGTCTGCATACCCATGGTTTTTATCCTTAAAAAAATCTTTCTTGCAGTTCTAAAAATGGACGTTTTTATGAAGCGGCTTGATACATAGTACGTTAACCGGGATGAAGCTGCAGACCCGTGCAATTCACAAATCACCATAGCCCTCACAAACAACGTGGACGCAAACAATTAAGCTGGTGCTATACATGTCATTGCGAGGAGCGCCCGTCCTCTGCAGTAGCTTGCTGCGGAGGATGGAAAGCGACGCGGCAATCCCCTTCGTACGTAAGCTCAGGGACAAAGGGTCGACGGCTTAGGATATCGGCGAGATTGCTTCTTCCCGCCAAAGGCGGGACTCGCAATGACGTTGTTTTATGCGGGTGGGTGGCCACACTCCGTCTTGTCTGAGAAGAGGTCATAATATTCTGTGCAGTGCGCTAACATTTGTGTGCTTCTGTTAGAAAGAAGAAACCCGGAACTCTGAACCCGGAACGTTAAACTCGAAACTCTGTTCATTCACGGTTTTGTGATTTTTGTCCATGAGCTCAGGTCGGTGGTATACAGGACGTGCTGGTTGAGGTTCAGGCCCGCGAGGTCGTCCTGGGCGCCGTCGCCGTCAAAATCGCCACTGACCACCGAGCTGAACCTGTTGGTGCCGATCCGGGTCCAGGCGGAACGGTCGGTGGTGTACAGCAGGTACTGGTTCAGGTTGACGGCCGCCAGGTCGTCATTGACGCCGTTTCCGTCGATGTCGAAACTGGTGAGGGAGGAAAACTTGTTTGTGCCGATTCTGGCCCATTCGGTGAGGTCGGTGGTGTAGAGGATATAGCCGTTGAGGTTTATGCCGGCCAGGTCGCCCTGGGTCCCGCTGTCGCTGAACCCGGCACTGGTGATTTCCGTGAACTTGTTGGTGCCGATCCGGGTCCACTCCGTATTGTCCGTGGTGTACAGCAGGTACTGGTTCCGGTTAATGGCCGCAATGTCTTTTTCCGTGCCGCTGTTGCTGAAATCGCCGCTGATCATGGTGGAGGTGAACTTGTTGGACCCTATTTTACTCCAGGTGGTTTGGTCGGTCGAGTAGAGTATGTAGCCGTTGAGATTAATGCCGGCCAGGTCCTTACTGGTCCCGTTGTCGCTGAAATCGCCGCTGATGATCTGGGAGAACCTGTTCGAGCCGATCTGGGACCAGGAGCTCAGGTCCGTGGTGTAATGGACCGTTCCGGTCAGGCTGATACCGGCAAGGTCGTTCTCCGCGCTGCCCGTGCCCCCCAGGTTGCCGCTTACCACATTCTGCACCCGCTGACTGCCGGCCCGGGTCCAGGTTTCACGGTTTGTGCTGTAATAAACATATCCTGATGTTGATACATACACTAAATCCGTCCGGTTGTCGTCGTTTAAGTGTGCCGCGTGCAGGTATGCATTTTCCTGTACGGCGGTATCGCCCCCGACAAAATACTCGATTCGCGGCGTCAGGCCATTTTGTATGCTGACCTGGTTGAAGTCCTCAATGGCCAGGGTAAGCATGATACTGGATTCAGGGCGGTAATACAGTGGTTTTGCGGCGCAGCCCTGGTTGCAGGCGCTGGTAATGTCGTCCCAGTCGCTGCAGCTTGCCCTGCAGTTTACGCAGTCGGTGTAAGAAATTGCTTCTGAGCTGTAGGAGTATTCGTCGCAGAGGTTGCCGAAGCTGTGCCCGAATTCGTGTACGGCCATAACCGCGCTGTAGCTTCCGTCGTACACGGCGGCAAATGAATTGTAGCTGTTGGTTTGATAGGTGCCCCCGTCCCGTCCTCCGCTGCCGGCATAGGTGCTGGTGTTATGGATGATAATTATTTCATCATAGGAGTATCCCGATGCGGCGGCGGCCGATATGACGCTGCTTGAGCTGCAGCACAGCAGTCGGGCGATACCGGCGCATCCCGTATAGCATCCCAGGTCTGCGGTGTTTGAATACACGTGCATTTCAATATCATCGGCGTAAGTGCTGAACGGCTCGGTTGCAAGGACCTGGTTCTGCACCTCCTGTGCCCTGCTGGTGAAGGCAGACATCCCGGACGTATCATACCCGCTTGCCATGATCAGGATATGAAGGGCCCCGTCCTCGGCAGGGGCCGCAAAAGGCCCGACTCCCTGCTGAACACTTTGCACAACGGCCTGTGCCACCGGCATTGTCACAACAATCTTTCTGCCCTTGGTGTAAATACGCACCCGGGCGGTATCGGGGAAATAGGGCAGCACCACCACCGCCTCGGGGATATCGACCGGCACCCGGCCCGGCGTATCATCATGTTCGCCGTCCTGCAGAAGCGGAACGGTCATGCTGCGCAGATATGCAAAATTCATCATGAAAAGCGTTTCATTGTCCTGGTCGAGAAGCGAGATTATGTATGTATCCGGATCGGCGGCCCACACATTGTCCTGTTCCGGCGAGCGGCCCTGCTGTATGAGGACCTGCTCGATGACGGGGACCTCCCGGCCCTGGCCGTCAAAATCAAGGGTCGTGTGCACCAGCAGCACATGTGTTTCAAGGGAGGCATCGGGGGCCATGTCCCAGGCGGTCATGGACTGTGAAAAGACGGGTTGCGAGGTGCTCACTGCCAGTGCGAAGCAAAATATCAAAATAGGCGGGAAACGTATCATCTCGGCAGGCTTGTTCATGGGCAATGGCGTTTGCGGGTAAACTTTGGGGATTGTTTTTAGTTTTTCCTGGTCATATTTTAGTTATAACCCTTATCGGCAGATATACCTATTAAAATTATGGAAAAAACCGTTTGGGGTTGGGGGATATAAAAAAAGGCCACATGCTTTTGGGTAACAGAGGGGATGCATGCGGCCTCAGAAGGGGTATTATGCGTAGAGATTCTAATGCAGAAAAGTTAAGGAGAGATTAAGGGTAGATAAATTGAAGATTAATTTTGAAGAATATCGGGTTTCGGGTTGCGGGTTTTGAATCTCTTCTTTTAACGCGCACCGCCAAACCAGGAACACGGAACTTTAAACTCGAAACCCCGAACCCGTAACGCGAAACTGATTTTAATCCTTAAGACACCGGATGCTCATACCGCTTCCCTTACCATAGACAAAATGGTACACCGTTGTGTCCAGGTTGAATATGCTTCGGTGCCATGTGTCAAGTTCCTCGCCCTCATCAGAGGCCCACCATGCACCGTAAAAGCCGGTGTCCCGGAACGAGCCGTTGCTGCGCCGCAGGCCTCCGGGATGCCCGTTAAAGCCGCTGCTGTTGGTGGCCCCGTTGTTCGGCGCATTGTAGCGGGGATGGGGGTCGGGCTCCGTGCGGGTGGATTTCATGGCGCCCCCCGCCACATCATCCCCTCCCAGGTAATCAACCAGCGTCTGCCATTGGGCATCGGTGGGCACGTGCCAGCCGTCGGGGCACAGGCCGGCGGGATTGTGTACCGCGGGCCAGTTGTACAGGACACCATAGATATCATGATTATCGCTGTCATTGTTGTGCCAGGCATATGCCCCATCGGTATTGTTTTCCCAGGTTGCGTTGTCTTCGCCGGGGTATGCAATGGGGGTTCCGTCACGGTAGGTGAGGGTCTTGAGGTTTTCTGCCATCCACTCCTGCCCGCCGATTGTTATGGTCGTGTACTCATTGCCGTCAATGTCGGTTACCGTGCCCTCTGTGCCGTCGGGGACTATATCTTCACATCCCCCGCACAGCAGACAAACGCCTGCGGCAAGTATAAAAAACAGGGTTGCCGGTCTCATCGTCCCTCCTCAATGCTTTTACGCTAATCGGACAGCACACCTTCAAGCGTCCGTATTAAAAACCATTTTACCGCAGGACTCTTTTCACAGATTTCGATGATATCATCGCTTCTGTCATAATACACTGTGATCATGGTCCTGCCTGCCTCGCTTCCGGCCATGTACTCGTCCCGTAACTGCCTGAGCGTATCAAGCCCCGGGTTATCAGGGCCTAAAAGGTATGAGGCGGCGCAAAGCTCAGGCTCTGGCGGGACCGTTCCCCGGTAGCCGGACTCTATGGGATACGTACCCGCACCGCCGGTAAAGGTTTCAAAATCATCATCAGGTATCAGCTCGGTGTATTGCGAAAAGTCCATGGGGAGATCATAGACCGTCATGTCGTGGCTTACTTCTATGTAATAATGTTTCATAAACATGGTGCCGAAGTAGATCTGGAATTCCACATTGCCGGGGTCCGTTGTGCCGTAAGCCAAATGACTCTTGCCGGTATCGCTGACCCATGTGTGGGTTATGTCCCAGGTTACGGTTGTGGCGTCTTTCATGGTAACGGTCCAGGTGCCGATCCAGTCTTCAAGATACTCCGACTCGGCGCCGGCAGGAGAAGCCGCAAAAAAAATGAACAGCGCAATACAGGTCAACCGGTTAACTGTTTTTCTCATCTATTTTGCTCCTTGATTTTTTTTCTTGAGGGTTCTGCCATGGAAGTCTTTTCCCGATTCGCCCGGTATGAAATCAATCTCTGACGCAGCGCACGGAAAGCCCCAGCGGCAAATCGGCGTGGCCCCTGAAAACAGTGGTGCTGTTATAGTTCAGAAAGCGGCTCCAGGCACCTCGTTCCGGCCGCTCGACAGGCATGGTAGAACTCCTCCAGGCGCCCATCTCGTTGATGAAGCCGAACCCTCCGGAGCCGAAGCGGTAGCCCCCCGGAAGGCCTGAAAACCCGCTGGTATTATCGGCATCAGTGTTGGGGTCCTTCCACAGCCCCGTGCCCGATTCCAGGGTGCCCGTGGCTTTCAGCTTGCCGCTGGCAACGGCGTCTCCCCCCAGAAAATCTGTTAAAACAGTCCAGTCTTCATCCGTAGGCACGTGCCACCCCGACGGGCATACATTGCGGGAATCAACTACCGCGTACCAGTTGTACAGCTTGCCGTACATGAGTTCATTTACCTGATCATTCTCATAAGAACACCAGGCCCCTTCTGTCTGGCTGCCCCACTGTGTGTCGTCGGTCACGTTGGCAATGGGGTCGCCGTTATCATATGACGAGGTTTTCAGGTTCTCGGCCATCCACTCCTGATCACCTATGGTCACCGTTTTGTAAACATTGCCGTCGATATCGGTTACGTAGCTTGCCTCATCACACCCCCCGAAAAGCATGCAAATGCCCACGGCAGCTATAAAAAATACGTGTGCTTTCTTCATCGCCCCTCCTCAACGCTTTAACATTAATCAGATAACATTGACGCAAGCATCTGCTGTAAAAACCAGCGCACAACAGGGCTTTTTTTGCAGATACTGATAATAGCACCGCTTTTGTCATAATACAGTTTGATCATACTCCTGCCTGCCGGGCTTGAGGCCATGTACTCGTCCCTTAGCTGCCTGAGCGTATCAAGACCCGGATCATCTTCACCAAGGAGATAGGATGCAGCGCACACATCGGGTTCAATAACAGGCTCTTCTTCTCCCTGCCGCCAGCCGTATTGAATGGGATATTTTCCCGGCTGAGCGGTAAATGACATGAAATCCTCGGCCGGAACCAGTTCGGTATATGCTGAGAAGTCAGTGGGCAGATCAAAGATGGATACGTCATGAGTTGCCTCAATATAAAAATGCTGTGAAAACACAAGGCCGTAATAAATCTGAAACTGGACATCACCGGGACTTTTTACGCCATAGGCAATATGGCTTTTCCCCGTATCACTGACCCACGTGCTGGTTATATCCCATGTTACCAGTGAGTCGTCGTCCATTCGTACATTCCACTGGCCGATCCAGTCGTCAAGATAGTCTGACTGGGCAAATGCAAGCCCCGAGAACATCAGAAAGACTACTGCACCACAGGTTAAACGCTTAATTGTTCTGCCCATTGTTTCCCCTCCTCTGATTGATTATGGTGTTTTAAGGCCTATGCATCAGCCGTACATGAAACGTGAGTTGCATGGCATTTCGCCATCACAGGGCATATACAGTTACCTTACGGCAAAGAATTTTTTCCCGCAGACTGCTTTGCTTTTTATGCAATTGAATATGTTCCTAAATTTAAGGAATTTAAATAAGGTGTGGTTGATAGATATTAAAACAAAAACAGGAAAATCTCAATAGGTAAATAATGAACTATGGCTGTTTAGGAAACTCCGGTCAGCTTATGAAATAGACTTTTTTTGAAAACCAGTTTCCCCTTTACGCAGTAAATGACATGCTTTTTTGAGTAGTTATAAACTTTTTTGTCATCCCCGCGAAAGCGGGGATCCACAAAACCATATGAACCGGCGTATTCTAAATAACCACATAATGAAATTCCGGCAGTTCCCGGTTTTAGGGCTGCGGGTTGAAAGGGATATGGGCCTCCCCTGGCGCTTGATTTCGGTTACTAAATAATAATGTACTTACGCCGGCAATTGACTGAACAGTACTTCCGGTGATAATCCGGTCTGGGCCGGGGATGTGAGCTTTGTGATACAAGAAAACGCGCAACCCGGACCTCTCAACTCATGGGCTGACCGGCTCTGATCGCGTCATTTCCAGAACGGCTTCCACAGGCAGCATTGGGCTGCTGTTCAGCTCGCCCGGGATAAATGTCGGCAGGTTGTCGGCATCGTATGTCGTATTCACCTCGTTTGCCTGGGCAGCGGGATTGACCCGCACCCAGGGGACCCCTCCGTCAACAGCGGCATTGACCATATCGCAGGTGTGCTTGCCGTGCCACCATGTCGGCGGATCATGAAACAGCGAAACTTCCGACTGGTTGCTCGGGGGCTGGGAATGGTCCCATTCTGCCTGCAGCCTGAGATACCTGCCGTTGAATTCGCCGATAAATGCTATGGCCTCACGCTCTTCCCAGAATGCCAGGTTCTCTGCAGATGTATCCCGATAGGTGGAATAGTGGCCCAGTATGCCGTACACCGTCTCGTACTTGTCGTGAAAGGGATGGTCCGGCGGACTGTACAGGGCCCAGGGTTCCTGGGCGGTAACAAAGCTTGACGGAGGCCCCTCACCATCAACGATGTACTTTACTGGCAGATCAGGATGACGGGCCACACAGCCGGCACCCATGGTAATGCCATAGGATTGCGTGCGGATGCCGATGTTGTCTGCAATGATGTACGGCAGTTGTGCGGCATAGGCAAATATTTCGGCCAGCGTGTCCTGATTACGAAACCCGTTGTAATCCTCCGCACCCTGTGATGCAATATCATCCGGGCTCCTGGTGTCAATGCGCCCTTCGGCATTGAAGCACACGACTACCATGCCGGCCTGTGCCAGGGCTATGATTTCTGTTGAGAGGGCTTCCATCCTGCCGGGATTTATTCCGCCCGGCACCTTGATAACTGCCGCGAAACTCCGTGCCGGGTACAACACGGGGTCCGGCCGTCTGATCAGCCCGTATATAGTATTCCCGGCCGAGTTGACGATGCTGAATTCCTCAAGCACGGTACTGTACGGCGTGCCGTGCGCGGGGCTTTCGTTTGGCAGGGTCGGGATGTAGGTTGACGGACCGCTGCCGCAGCCGCAAACAAACAGGCACGCTGCTGACAGGTAAAACCTCACGTTTCTGCAAATCACAGCGAAATCCCTCGCTTTGAACATGCTTTATTATAGAATGCATAACACTTTTTTACTCACATCAAGCAGTCAACAACAGGTGCAGTTATTGTAGTGTTCTCAAAAAGGGCCAAAAGTAAAACACCCTCGGCAAGATACCTGTCCTTTTTTTCCTAACGCGTAATTTTAGTTGCTAAAAAACTCCATATATGCCGCTTTTTTGATCAGATTTTGATGGTTGTTGTAATGATTTCAAATAGTTAGCTTGGCCCGACCCCGCTAATCACATATCGCAGGTCCCAATCTTTAATATTGAGACCTGACCCCCGGCCCTCCCAGACACCGGCCGTTTGAAGGTTACATTTCGCTGATCCAGGCTTCAAACTGTTGAGCGAACTCCTGCCAGTTGCGTTCGTGCATGTAGCAGTGGCCGCCGGGTTTAATAACGGCGTAGCCCCGCGCACCGATCTCATCGGCAACAGCTTTGCATATATCAACGTTTGCCATGATGCCGATTCTCTCGGCATCCACACCCAGCACGAACACCGGCGTTTTGATTTTTTCCGGATGCAGCACAATAGCGGCGATTTCCTGCAGTGCCCGAACGGATTCCTCTCCCAGGTGGCTGAGCAAGTAATCAACTTTATCATCATCGACATTGGTTCTATCAAACAAAATGGTCTTGGCTGTTTCGCGGTCTTTGAGGGGAAGTTTAATTTTGTTGTCCCTGATTTCCGGTTTGTACGCAGGCCGTGTAATGGTAATGCCTTTTTTCTCCTGCAGGTAACGCGGGGGCCCGGGGTGTGAGACAATCAGACCGGCAACCTGGTGGGTTTCAGCGTACGCGACAACGGGAAGGCTGGTCATGGAATGGCCGATGAGCACGACATTGTTACCGACAATCTTTACTGCACGGTCGATATCATTGAGATACTCGGCAAGACCGACCTCCCCCCAGTCCTTCACCGGCCCGGCAAGGTAATGGCCCCGCAGGTTCAGTGCCCAGCTGTCAAACCCCCGCTCGGCGAAATAGACAAGTAAATTTTTCCAGCCCCAGGACCCGCCGCTTGCCCCGTGAATAAAAAGCAGTCGTTTATCCTTGAGCAGTGTGTCGGGAATATAGTGTTCAAGGGCGATGGGATCTTCTTTTACTACTTTTGCTGTAAACGTGCCGCCCACAGAAGAAGAGACAATGCACACGGAACATATAAATGCTGAAAAAATTGCTGTTGCCTTCATCATGTGCCTTTCAATACCAGGTTTATGACAGTTTTTTTGCGGTGAACGCGCTGCGTGGTTCTTGTATGAAAATTTTGTATAATTTACTTATTGAAGGGCGTCCCCCCCCGGGTTGTCTACAGGTACCACAACGGCACTGTACACACGTCTGCCGTTTTCCCGACTGTTTCCCCGCCGGCATAAATAACCATACCGCGCCGGGCGGTATTTCCTTTTAGGTTGAACCACTTTTTAATGCCTGCAGAAAAATCAGGCGTATAGGTTTTTGATGATTTTATTTCAACGGGCAGAAGTTTCCCGTCTATTTCTACAATCAGGTCAATCTCATTTCCTGTTTTATCCCGCCAGAAAAAAAGCGGGGGAATTTCTCCGATATGGCAAATTCTTTTGTAAAGTTCACTGACAGCAAATGTCTCGAAAATGCTTCCAAACAGCGGGTGCCCCGGGAGTTCCCCGGGCGTTCTAATGGAAAGAAGAAAACAAAGCAAACCTGTATCCAGGAAATACAGTTTGGGTGATTTTATCAGTCTTTTTGAAAAGTTTTTGTGGTGTGGTGGCAGAAGCAGCACCACGCCACTGGTCTCAAGCAGCGACAACCATTTCTTAACCGTAGGCTGTGAGATGCCGATTGCGTTTGAAATTGAAGCATAGTTAAGCAGCTGTCCTGAAAAAGAAGCACAAACTTTTAAAAAGTTCTCAAACGTGCGGAGGTTCTCCACGTTGATAAGGCTTCTGATATCACGCTCCATGTATGTAAGCACATAATTTTCCAGCCACCTGGGTGCTGTCAGTTTTTTATCGTGAATGCGTGGATACATACCCGTATGGACCATTTCATACATAGTACTTCCATCGGGCTGGCCGCCTCGCTTTTGTTTTACTGAAAAGATGCCGGCAATGCTCGTGTCCTTTTTCGTTTGAAACAGCTCAGGCAGGGTAAAGGGGAAAAGCTTGAATGTGGCAATACGCCCGGCAAGACTCTGTGAAACCTTTTCCATAAGCAGGAACTGCTGCGAACCGGTGAGAATATATTGTGCAGCTGCATCATGTATGTCAACACGCTCCTGCAGATAGGAAAAAAGCTCCGGCACCCGCTGTATTTCATCAAGGATTATACGACTGCCATGATCATCGAGAAAGCCCCGGGGATCGTCCGAGGCGGCATGACGATAATCAAGATTTTCAAGGGATACATAGGTGTACTCCGGAAACAGATGGCGGGCAAGTGTCGTCTTACCGCTCTGGCGGGGACCTACAATGGCTATCACCGGGTATTCCCGGGAATATTCATTGATGGAGGCTGAAAGGGTGCGTGGTATCATGTAGACAAATATAAATTCTAAGTTTATATTTGTCAATATATTAAATTCAAAAGCGTGCAGCAAACCCGCGCTGCCTTTGTTTTTTGCTATCTCGTAATTTTAGTTGCCAAAAAACTCGATATATGCCGCTTTTTTGATCAGATTTTGATGGTTATCGTAATTATTTCAAATAGTTAGCTTGGCCCGACCCCGTTAAACCCTTAAACGAACATTTTGCTCATCCCGGGAGGCCCCCTAGTGGACATCCGGTGCCATGTGTGAAATATCTCCGCTGTCATCGGCGTCGAAGATCATAAAGCGGGGTCCGAAGTCAAACCTTGTTTTCGGCCACGGAGTCCATTCTGTCAGTCCTTCCGCGTTCGGGTCGCCGGTACGGGCAAACCGGGCATTGTGGGACATGATCGTATCGGAAAGAGCTTCCCATCCCGCGCGGTTGTCTTCCCGGAAGATGTGATCGGTAAGACCGAAAAGAGAGAAAGTATCAAAAAGCCCGAAGTTGAAGGGGATATCAAGAGCGTGACAGGCGCCGAGGGTCATGGCCCAGCTCATTTGATCTGTGGGGCCGATATCGGTCGGCCAGGCATTATAGCCGACCATGCGGTACTGGCCGTACGAAAATATATAGCTGTACACTCCGGGCTGGGAGTCGTGAGCGCTCATTTTGTATGCCAGGGAATCAAGATCCATGATACGGGTGAGCTGGGTCAAATTCTTTCCCATAAGCTGGTAGATAAAGTTCGGCAGAATCTCATGCATACCGAAACTATACAGGAACAGCTTTCCTTCCTCCGCAGTGCTGCCGATGATAATGGGAACCTGGTGGTAGGTTTCCGGATCATCAAAGGCATCGGCCCCTTCAGCAGGAATAACCGCTCCGTCTGTAAAGAGATCGGGATTGCGGCTGAGCCCGGCCGTGGCCGCAAAAAACTCTTCAATGGTTTTTGCGCGCAGATACGTCCTGATTGCTTCACCGGTCATGTTGTCTCGCACGTCTTCTGCCCGGTCTTCAGGAGTTCCATCCAGTATCAGCAGGGCTTCGATGACACTGTTTGCATACGCATCACCATCTGCTGTTGTATTCATGGACAATCCGCCGCTTTGAGATATCACCCGGTGAAAAAGGTCTTTGGCCGGAGGCGAAAGCATTAACAGCAGGTCATTGACCCCGCCGGCAGATTCCCCGGCAACGGTGACGTTGTCGGGATCTCCGCCGAACGCCGCGATGTTGTCCTGCACCCATTCAAGGGATTTAATGATATCCAGCAAGGCATAATTGCCGGAGCTGTCAAGAGCGCCCTGCCCTTCGCGCAGCGCCGGATGAGTGAACCAGCCCAAAGGACCGAGCCGGTAGTTGATGGTCACCACAACCATATTGTGCCGACCGGCCAGCAGTGCACCGATATAGGGATCAGCGGACCCCACCCTGTTGCTGCCGCCGTGAATCCAGAGGTAAACCGGAAGGCTGCTGTCAGCACTTCGGGGACGCCAGATGTTTACATAGAGGCAGTCCTCACTGCCCTTAACAACAGTGGTGTTGTTGTCCGTTCCGGTTTGCGCACACCAGTCGCAGAACTCTTCACTCCGGCGGATGCCCTCCCAGGAATCCGGGTCCTGCGGTGCCTGCCAGCGCAGCTCTCCTGTCGGGGGGGCGGCATACGGTATGGCCTTCCAGGTCCAGGTGGTATGGTTATCTTCATACCCCCGCACATCTCCCTGGGTTACGGTGACGGTGTCACTGTTTGTCCATAAAACCACGGCATAAACATTGGGGACTGGAGAGTCAGTACCGGGGAAAGGTATGTCCGGCACAGCGGATACGGCAAAAAACAGGGCTGAGAAAAAATATACTCGCAATAATTTTGCTTTCATTTTTTCTCCTTTCAAAAAAAAGGGTTTAAACAGAACCTGTTTTGGATGAAAGAAGTATAGGTTTGCCTTGCCGTCATGTCAAACAAAAGATTGGTGCAGGACCTGGACGGCCGGGTTCGGACCGGGACATATATTTCTAATATAAAAGAGCTGAACCGTTAAGCCCGATATGCTCCTGAAACTTTCAGCTGCCAACCAGGCAGACTATCCACTTATTATAATGAAACAGGATTTGTAAGGGTAACCTTCAGTTTTTGAAGGTACGGGAAGGCCGGTCGGAATGCAGTGGAAATCCCCGAGAATCGGGGACTTCCTTCCCTGCGTTCAGGACAAGCTCACTTGAACGGTGCTCGGTATTTCCCCTTATGAAATACAAAACCCGTAATCGGTAGAAATTACGGGTTTTTTAATTACATGGTGCCGAAGGCCGGAGATCGAAATTAATAAGTAATTACAAATATTTAGAGCACTTAGAAGAGCAAAATAGTGAAAAACAATGAATAACGTGTACGCAAACCGCACCCTATACGCACCCTGTTTTTAAACAATTTACAAACTTTATAAAACACCCAAAATCAAAAATCAGTTAATACAATTCAGTCTGGAATTTTTCTTATGTTCATTATTTGACAATGTTCATTAAATATGTACAATATATATTTATGAACAAAAAGTAGATTCAACTTTGTTCATTTTTCTAAACTGTTCACAAAAAGTGTACGATAATAATTTATGAACAGAGGAAGGGCTATGCCAGGTATAGATTGTCTAGCCACAAAAGAGCTCGAACTGCTTCAAAAGGCAAAGCGTGCGTTTGAAGAGGAAACAGGTCTGCGTATTGAATGTAATGAATTACTGCAGCACAACAAAAACGATATTTGCACAGACGCTGCGCTGAAGATCGAAGTTCCAGGAGGCAAAAAGAAAACAATGTATGCCGAGATTAAAACCACGCTCACACAGGCTGTGATCGGGCATCTAGCTGAACAAATCCGGCGCCACAAGATTCAGGGGGTACTGATAGCCCGCTATGTTACACCCCAGCAGGCAGAAAAGCTAAAGAATCTCCAGGTTCCCTTTCTTGATACAGCAGGTAATACCTATATAAATGACCCACCGCTTTTTATCTACGTCACCGGAAAAAAAATCCCGGCTGAAAACAGGAAGGTTGAAAAAGTGCGGGCATTTCGGCCAACGGGCCTGCAGGTAGTTTTTGCACTACTCTGCGATCCCGGACTTGCCAATGCTCCTTACCGTGATATTGCCCATACCGCCAAAGTGGCTCTGGGTACGGTTGGTTGGGTAATGCAGGACTTAAAGCGGCTAGGCTATATGCTGGACAAGGGCACGTATGGCCGCAAAATAATACATTTAGAAAAACTATTCACAACATGGGTTGAGACCTATGCCCGTGACCTGCGCCCTAAAATTTATGTGGGCAGATTTACTGCAACAGAACCTCTACAGCTGAAAAACATTGATTGGCAAAAACTCGGCGTAATTCTTGGGGGGGAAGTGGCGGCCGGGAAAATAATCGGGTATTTAAAGCCGGATACCACCACCGTATATCTCCCGAAAAATATTAATGCGAATGAATTCATGTTGAAACATCGACTTAAAAAAGATGCTCATGGTAAAATAGAACTTCTGAATACATTCTGGCAATTCGACTACCCGTGGAAATTTAAAGGCGTTACGCCACCCCTTCTTATATATGCAGACCTCGTGGCAACCGGAAACGACAGAAATATAGAAACCGCAAGAATGATTTATGACCAATACATCGCTCGACATATCGAACAAAATTAGTAGGACCACCGGTGATTGCTTATCGGCTCTACAGGCAGAAGCTTGTACCCTGGAGCTGGATATACTCCTTGTCGGTGCTACTGCACGCGATATCCTGTTTAGTGAATACAGCATCACTGGCCGTGCGACGGAAGATGTTGATATTGGGATAGTAGTCGGCAATTGGAATTTATATTACACTTATATACAGCAACTTATCGACCGCGGTTCATTTACACTGGACACGAAAAGAAAACACCGGCTTTACTTTGAGCAAACCCTTCCTGTTGACATTATTCCCTTTGGCGGCATTGAAGAACCGGAGGGAAATATCATCTGGCCTGAGGATGAGGGATGCACAATGAGGGTTACCGGCTTCAAAGATGTGCACAGGCATGCGATTCCCACCCGTATTGGTCAGGAGAAACAGATAGGCTTAGCCTCTCTGCCCGGCATGGCAATCTTGAAAATCATAGCATGGGATGAACGGCATAAAGAATTTCCGACCAAAGATGCTGAAGACCTCTCCCTTATTCTGAACAATTATGCCCATGCAGGTAATACTGATCGCCTGTATACTGTATATTTTGAAATCATCAGAGAACTTGATGGTGACCTTGAACTGGCTGGGGCACGACTGCTTGGCAAAGACATGGCCTCCATTATGAGCCCGACAACACGGGATACAGTGCGAGAGATATTGGAACGAAATATAATTCCGGAAAAATCCGATAAGCTTGTCGAGGCAGTCTATCAACATCTTCCAGGCAACAACTATGAGCGAACCTTATATCTGTTGCAGAATATGAAGGAAGGAGTTGAAGTCCCATGACATTCTCCAGAAAATTAATCTCAAGTTGTGCTTTTATCATTTTAATTATTAATTAATGCTACACGGGAAAATCCTTGAGTACCTCTTTTACTAGCCTGTCGACTTCTTCGATATTTTCGACGACATCATCCGGGGCATTACCCTGGGCGCAGATATTATGAATCATTAAAACAAGTGGCGGCATCCGGTTCAAACTGCGGACCGTTTCCCAGCTCATGGCTTCATCTATGTGAAAAATCGCCCTGGCAGCCCCCTCAAACCCTCCACTTTCAACGACAGAATCCCGCAGGACATTCCACGCCCCCTGCAAGTCTGATAGTATCGTCTTTTCATATCCCGTAGGTTCTGTTGGAAAACTCATAGTAAATCCAAACCGTAAGTTAAAAATTTGGCCGCCAGAAGATTTAATTATCCTTTAAAAGCAAATTTTTTATCCTTTTGTCATGTTACATAATTTTGTATCATGTTCCCTGAGATAAGCCCACAAAATAATTTATCACCTTTTCATTTGGGATAACGTGCAAAAAACTGAAGATATAGATTTTTTAATCGCTGCTGTGGAAAATAAACTTCGAAAAATCGACGAGCAGCGTTGCGAACTTCAGGAAGAGCTCAGCGAGTTAAAACAACAAAGAGAACTCCTTACTGAGCAAAACAGACCCGATCCATCCCGCTTATCCTTAAAAGTCACAAACCACTCATCCGAAAAAGAAAAAATCGCTCTATTTCGCTCATTGTTTGCTGGCCGGAAAGATGTCTTTGCCAAAAGGTTTGAAAGTGCAAAAACCGGCAAGAGCGGTTACCAGCCCTGCTGCCGAAACGAGTGGGTTCCCGGCATCTGCCGAAAGCCGAAGGGCAAATGCAGCGATTGCGATAATCGTGATTTTGTCTCTATTGACGATGAGGTGATCAGGGGCCACCTGCTTGGTTCTGAACCGCACAAGCAATCATCCCGTGATTTCACGATAGGTCTGTACCCCATGCTGGAAGATGAAACGTGCCGGTTTCTTGCCGTCGATTTTGATAAGGAGTCGTGGACGAAAGACGCCGCTGCATTCATGGAAACGTGTAATGAACATTGCGTTCCGGCAGCCCTCGAACGGTCGCGATCAGGCCAGGGCGGTCATGTCTGGATCTTCTTTTCTGGACCTGTTAAGGCAGTACTAGCCCGAAAACTTGGCACCTTGCTTATCACGGAAACCATGGAGCAACGACCCGAAATTGGTCTTGATTCTTATGATCGGTTTTCCCCGAGTCAGGATACAATGCCAGCAGGCGGTTTCGGAAATCTTATTGCGTTGCCCCTTCAAAAAAAGCCTCGTGGGAAGGGGTATACTCTTTTTCTGGATCACAATTTTATTCCATATGAAGACCAGTGGGCATTCTTGTCTTCGATAAAAAAGATGCTTCCCCATGATGTAAAGATGATAGTAACCTCAGCCCTTCAGCGTGGAGATATTACAGGTGTAAAGGCAGTTATTACTGAAGACGATGATGTTCTCCCATGGCAACAACCTCCCTCACGGAAGATGCAGGCAAAACCCATCCAGGGACCATTGCCGGAAAAAGTGCAATTGGTGCTCGGCAATCAAATCTATATTGAAAAGGCAGTGCTGCCTGCTGCATTGAGAAACCGATTAATCCGTATTGCCGCTTTTCAAAATCCGGAGTTTTATAAAAATCAGGCAATGCGGTTGCCGACATATGACAAACCCCGAATCATTCATTGCTGTGAGGATTTTCCGGAACACATCGGTTTGCCGCGCGGTTGCCTAGACGAGGTAACGGAACTTCTGCAATCACTCAATATACAACTCTCTTTGGTTGACGAACGCTTCCCAGGTGTTCCCATAGAATGCACATTCACCGGAGAACTTCGGCCTGAACAAGAACCGGCCGCAACGGAGATGCTTCGGCACGATAACGGTATTCTGGCTGCTACCACGGCGTTTGGTAAAACGGTTATTGCCATCTATTTATTGGCAATGCGCAGTGTCAATACCCTGCTACTGGTGCACCGCAGACATTTGCTCGATCAATGGATTCTCCGGCTGCAAAATTTTCTCGACATTGCCACAGAAAACATTGGCCATATCGGAAGCGGCAAACGAAAGCCGACAGGAATCATTGACATTGGTACCATTCAGAGCCTGAGCAAAAAAGGTGTTGTTGATGATATTGTCGGTGAGTATGGCCACATCATTGTCGATGAATGCCATCACATTTCCGCACCGAGCTTTGAAATCGTTGCCAGGCAGAGCAAGGCGCGTTATGTAACAGGTCTCTCCGCAACGGTTGTCCGAAAAGACGGACATCACCCGATAATCTACATGAACTGCGGACCGATACGGTACAAGGTTGATCCTCGAAAGCAGGCTGCATCACGTCCCTTTACCCATAAGGTCATCACACGCAGAACCGCTTTTAATTTACCCCTTACACTTGCCGGCACAGATTCACTAAAAATGCATGACCTCTATGACGCCCTATCAGTTGATGGCAAGCGAAACCAGATGATAGTCGACGATATTCTGCAATCGCTGGAAGAAAAACGATCCCCGCTTGTGCTGTCTGAACGGAGAGAGCACCTGGAAACGCTGACAAACCTACTGTCTCCTCACACAAAAAATATCCTGGTCTTTAAAGGCGGTATGGGCAAAAAACAAAGACAGGCTCTCGAAGGAAAACTGCAAAACATTCCGGACAACGAGGAAAGAATCATTATTGCCACCGGTCGCTACCTCGGTGAAGGCTTTGATGACGCCCGGCTGGACACTCTGTTTCTGACACTTCCTATATCATGGAAAGGAACCCTTGCACAGTACACCGGCCGTCTTCATCGCTCACATGACATGAAGAAAGAGGTCGTAATATATGATTATGTAGACCTTAACGTACCAATGCTTGCTAAAATGTACGCCAGACGACTTCATGGTTACAAAACCATCGGATATGAAGTGAAAGAATAGTTTCACTTGAAAGGGCATATGATGCATAATACAATTGAAGAATTCAAGGAGATCATCAGCGATACAGCATACGCCACACTTATTCAAATGCTAAAAAGTATCGGTCCTGATGCGCGCACTCACAGGATAAGTGTTGTCATTGCCGCATTATTGCGGTTTGCATTGAATACCGGCGCTGCACACTATGATGAAGGCACACTCGGAGAAGCACTTATAGCCTTGGACGAGAACCCTTATCTTGCTGACGAGCAGTCAGAAGAATACCAGCTCATTTCAGATCTTACCGATAAACTCTGCCACGAAACAGGTCTGCAAAACAAGCGTGAGTCATCACGCGGCAAATCGTATAGTATTGCAGAAAACACAATCAGAGAGTACGTGGCGTGGTATAACATGTCATGGGAAGATTAAGGCTACGGTTTCGTCTCTGAACTTTTTCAGAATGCATGACACAAGGCGGCTTCAGTAGTTTTTGAAAACTCGTGCCGAAGGCGGCCTTCAAAAAGCAAAAAGCGATTCCAGTAATTATCTGAAATCGCTTTATTTTTTATGCCGAAGGCCGGATTCACAAAATGATAAGTAATTACAGATAGTTAAAAACCTTAAATTTGCACAATGTAACATTAATTAACATTGCGTGACAGCAAAACGCAACCCATGCGCAACAAAAAAACCATATATAATTATGACCGCTAATTCTTAGCAGATACATTCTTCACTGAATATATTTTCTACAGCATTCATACTTGCATAGATTAGCGTTTTATCAATCATCGTAAATGGAGCACAGCAGCAGGCATGACTCAGATTGTGAACCGAGCCAGAGAATAAAACACGTCAGAAAATGATTGATAAAATGGTGAACTGAATCGCGGT
>Ga0272442_10000095_pt1 | contig 138279 bp, 124 predicted proteins | sample SSMForm2O_FD_200262 | JGI IMG/M metagenome (GOLD analysis project Ga0272442, IMG submission 200262) | Marine sediment archaeal communities from Little Sippewissett salt marsh, Falmouth, MA, United States - SSM-Form-2O | ecosystem: Environmental > Aquatic > Marine > Wetlands > Sediment ... | reverse complement strand
CAGCAAAAAAGAATCTTGATATCAAAGAGCTTGAAATGGCTGAGATAGCCGCATATAATAGTGCCTTTCATTGTGCGAGATCAATATTGTTTTCCAAAGGTTATACCGAGAGAAGCCATGTATGCCTGGCTGTGCGGAGTCCGCGACCGTCTGGATCACGTAGCTGCCGATGATCCGGGCTCGGGCGTCGTAGGCAGGGGTGTCGCCCGTCTTGGAAAAGAAGGCCGTGATCGTCTCCTCGCCGTTCGGGCCGATGGAGAGATCCCTTGCAAGGACGTTGAGGACCGCTCCCCGTGACACCTGTATGCCGAGGGGGACCGGATTATACCTTCGGCATCGCTGTACTCACCCTCGAGAACGGCAGGATACGAGCCGGCGCCGGTATCGTCCGCGACAGCGATCCTGACCCTGAGTTGGGCTACATCACCGGCTGCGAACCGCGGAAGAAAGATGCTGTCTTCGACCATCTGGAAGGTGCCGGAATCAGAGGCGACAATGCGGAGCGTGACGTCGCTACCGGTCCCGTAGCCGGCATTCTCGACCTCGGCGACCGGTTCGCCCTGGGTGTCGGGGACCGGGTTCTCGTATTCTGTGCTCCGGATCGCAGGCTTTACCTCGCTCATCACCCGGGTGCTGACCGGGAGGACCTGCTGTTCCTCGCAGTACAGGGACTCGACCATGGTGCTGACCGGGAGGACCTGCTTTTCTTCGCGGTACAGGGGCTCGACCATGGTGCTGACCGGGAGGACCTGCTGTTCCTCGCAGTACAGGGGCTCGACCATGGTGCTGACCGGGAGGACCTGCTGTTTCTCGCGGTACAGGGGCTCGACCATGGTGCAGTCCTGGCCGACCACCGGTATCGCGTAGACGTAGGTGCAGGAGACGTCGGGCGGGATAAGAGAATAACTATTTTCCAGGACACTCTGCGTTTATCTCTTCAGTCACACGACCTTCCTCTGCAATGACCCAGCCACTATCCGGCCTGCAGAGCCAGACGACGAGACCAAATGCCACAAATCCCAAAAGCCCGAGCACCCACTGCGGATCGCCGGGAGGGTACGAATAAACCAGACGGAGACCGCTCGTCCAGAGAAAGAGGGCGAATGCCGAGCCGACCAGGATAATATACCGTATCGGGCGGGAATCGCCAGCAATCACGACATTTGCCCTGGGAAGCACATACCGGTACAGATAATAGAGCCAGGCGAGGATCAGGATGGTCCCCGGGAAAAAGAGAACCCAGGGAGAAAGCCCCAGTCCGTGGTTGATATTTCCGATATCGCCGTGCTGTAAAAACGCCCGGAACGGCATATAGGCGATCAGTTCCTCGAGGTTGACGACAATCAGCCAGAATATGAGGTGAAAACCCCACTTCCTCTGCCGCATCATACGAAAAAGAAGGAGGTACAACCCGCAACTGACGACGATCGCATGAAATATGAGTGGCATGACAGCGATGATCGCAGCATCGTACCCCTGCCCCATGGCAAACATATGCGAATACCACACACCCTCGTCCCAACCTGCAAGTGTTACCGGGTTTCCCCAGATAATATCCAGGGGACTCTGCATATGGCCCAGGAGGTAGGCGGTCGTGCTGTGGATATGTTCGTGCACGATGACGATGACGGCCTGGAAAAAGATGTATGTCGAAAGAACGATCAGCGAGTATATGGCTGCATCGCGTATCTTCTGGTGCTTGGTCATGACGAAACACCTGATATTAATGCCAGCTTCATATTAATCTGCGTGTATGGAGATCTTCCCCGGGGCAGGATCCAGGTCCCGTGAAAATGTACATGGATTGTAATTATCGTTTCGTCCTCCCCTGGAGACCGACGGCAAATCGTCGTCGGGAACAAAAGTTCAATCCCTTTTTGTGATCAGCAGGTTTGGGGATGATGGGACATTCACAAATCCAGTCCTATCGCCAGACAAGTCCATATCGGCGTATTTTCTGGATTACCTTTATCAACTCGTTAATAGAATAAACGATCTGGTGAACTTCAATGTCATTTAAAGATGAAGCACTTGACAAGATCGGCGCACTGATGACCGCGGCCTTCGGGCTGGTCGCAGCCCTCGCATGGAACGGGGCAATCCAGGAGATCTTCAAGCAGGTCTTCGGGGACAAGAGCACGATCGCAGCCCAGTTGTTATATGCGATAATCGTGACCATCATCGCCGTGATCTTTACCATCTGGATCGCACGGGCAATCTCGCATGCCAAGGGCGAGGAAAAGAAAGAATAAAGAAGATCCACCAGACTATCATTTTTTCGAGAGATGGATGGGGGGTAGTCATGAAAATGACTGACATCGCTAGCCTGCCGTATCGATCCTTATCCAGTTATATGACATGGATGCCATACCACTCATCCAGCCTATGATCATTCTCAGGTGCCGTACCTGCAGGGGAACAGGAGAGATCCCGAACGAACAGTATAAGATCTGCCAGTCGCTCAAGTCCCATGACACCAAGAAATATTTCCATATCATGATGGAGGGTTCGCCGGTAGAAAACGAGATGATGGAGCAGGACGCCTGCAACAATGTCCCGGAGACCGTCACCTGCCCGGCCTGCGACGGGGTGGGCACGATTGCCTTCGACGAGGAGGACTGGGACCTCCAGATAGTGGCGGAAGGCGGCGAAGGATAAAGATCAGGCAGTATCTATTTTACTGATACCCCAAAAGGCGATAAGGACCATATTGGAATTACTGCAAATCCCAAGTCAACCCTGTCCGACAGATATCGTAATGCGGAGGTCCGGGATGGCGCCAGGCCCCTTGTCAGTATAACCGCAACGGGGTATGTTGCAATCAAGCCTTCCAATATCAGGCGCTCCCAGGGAGTTTACTATCGTTCAACCCCTGCCACGGCTACGGGTGCCCCACAAGGCGATAGGACTGGTTCGGGAGATGATTCTAATTCGAATAGATCCAGTTCAAGCTGTCACCTGCGGGGGCCGGTGGTTGCACCCCCCCAGTCATAACACTGGGAAACTCCTGGAGGTACAACACCATTCACAATCGTCACTGTGATCTCACAAAAAAGGTGACAGGGACTGTACTGGGGGAAATTCCGATGGACCGCTGCCCAATAATTATCCTCTGCGGGGTTCCGTGGTGCAACCCACCTGTCGAGAGAAAAACCATCCCCTCACAGGTTCCGGAGCCGGTTCCCAAACCCCGGGAGGAAGTCTTTCTTCCTCGACATGACGCCGTCGAGGATGACCGGCTGCTCCACGTAATCCAGGGCCGTGAGCATGGAATTGTCCGCGGAGGCGAAGAGAGCGCTCCTGTTCTCTATCACGTTGGTGAAGAGGCAGAGATAGATGTCCACGCCGTTCTCCTTGCGCAGCAGGTCGAGGTTCTTCCGTATCTCGGCGGCTCTCCCGAGTGCGTACTCATCAGAGGCTGTCATGACCTGGGCGATGATCACCTCCTTTCCAAAGAGGGTGTAGGGCTTCGTGTCGCGGGCCATCAGTTCCGGGAGCGGTACCGATTCCAGCTCCATCCCCTGCTGGACGAGCGTGGTCCCGTATTCGACCGGGTCGAGTCCGGTTATCCCGGCCAGGTACTCGACCGCCTCGACGTCCTCAGGGGTCGTGGTGGACATCCGCAGCACCAGCGTATCGGAGAGAATGCCCGAGAGCAGCATCCCGGCGGCGGCTGGTGAGGGAGGGATTCGGGCATCCCTGAACTTTTTGGTGATGATCGTGGACGTCGACCCCACCGGTTCGTTCAGGAACTTCACCGGCTTCAACGTGGTGATCGCCCCGAGCCGGTGGTGATCTATCACCTCCAGGATCTCGGCGGTCTCGATCCCGTCGACGGCCTGGGCGTACTCGTTGTGATCGAGCAGGATCACCTGCTTCTGTATCTCCTCGAGAAACGTGTTCCGCGAGATCATCCCGAGAAGGCGGCCCTCGCCGTCCACGACGCAGGCCGTTCGGTACCGGGAATCCGTGACCACCTTCTTTGCATAGGCGAGCGAGTCCTCGGGCCGGATCACCGGGACATCGGAGGCCACCACTTCGCCGGCAGGGAGCGAGAGGTGGACCATCCGCCCTACCGAGAACGCGTCCAGCGGGCTTGCGAGGATCGCGACACCTTTCTCCTTCGCCGCCTCGAGCGCCCGCTCACCGACAGGCGCCCCTTCGGCGATGATGAGGGCGGCGATACCGGCCGATATGAGGGCGAGCTGGACGGGCTCGTTGTCCCCCACGACGGCAACATCACTCCTGGTAAGACGGGAGAGCGCCATGTGCAGGGCGTCGATGATGATCGCCACCCGGCCATGGAGTGTATCGGGGCCCGTGTTGCATATCCTGGCGTCGAGTATACGGGCCAGGGTTGTGAGCGGTATCGGGCCGATGGAGAGCGTTTCGCGGCGGTTCGGTGTCACGTAGGCCTTGGCAAGGCCGTATTCGCTCACGATGCCGAGGAGGTGTCCGGACTCGTCCGTGACAGGGATGTTCCGGACGTCGTACTCGTCCATCATCGCGGCCACGTCGATGGTGGGCATGTCGGCAGGCGCCTTCTGTGTATAGAAGAAGGGGATATCCCCGACACTCGGCTCAACGCTCTCGACGAAGACCGGGGCGTCTATTCCGAACCGGGAGAGTGCATAGGCGGACTCGGCATTGATCTCGCCGCAACAGGCCGCGATGTACCGTCGAGGCTCACGGGTATTGAGTAGCTCCGCATACCCGATGACACTGCCGATACTGTCGGTGTCGGGCTGCTTATGCCCGATTACATAGATCTCCTGCACCATTCATCCCCCACCTGCATCAATCTCATTATATAAGGAAAAGCGGGCACAAAAAGGTCTCTCTCCCCAAAACCCCTGCGGCCGGATCAGACCGCCCTTAAATCCCCTGCAGGGAGGTTCCGACAGGTCCCGGTTGGGGCGGCCATCAGGGTGTCGTACCGATCCGGAAGAGAGAAATCACCTCTTTGCAGGGGGATTATGATGGTTGCCAGGACCTGCTTTTGATGACCGTTCCTACCATGAAAGATCTCTCTATATGGGTATACATCCAGTACTGATCGCATATAACGATGAAGAATATCGTCATCAAGGGTGCCAGGCAGCACAACCTCAAGAATATCACCGTGGAAATTCCAAGGGACACGTTTATCGTGGTTACCGGGCTCTCCGGTTCAGGAAAATCCACGCTTGCATTCGATACCATATACGCGGAGGGGCAGAGGAGGTACGTGGAGTCCCTCTCCGCCTACGCACGCCAGTTCCTGGGGCTCATGAGCAAGCCCGACGTTGACTCGATCGAGGGCCTCTCGCCGGCAATCTCGATCGAGCAGAAGTCGACCAGCAAGAACCCGAGGAGCACCGTCGGGACGGTCACCGAGATCTATGACTACCTCCGGCTGCTCTATGCCAGGATCGGCATCCCCTACTGCCCGGAGCACAATGTCAAAATAGAATCGCAGTCGCCCGAGCGGATCGCAGAGCGGATATCTGGCGAGATCGGCGGGATGGTGACCGTGCTCGCACCGCTTGTCAGGCAGAAGAAGGGGACCTACCAGCAGCTCATAAAGGACCTCTTCAAGGAGGGCTACTCACGTGTCCGCGTCAACACGGAGATCCACCGGACCGACGAGGAGATCCCCCTCGAACGCTACAAGAAACACGACATCGAGGTCGTTATCGACCGGCTCGACGTCTCTGACCACTCCCGGCTCGTCGAGGCCACCGAAAAGGCGCTCGAGAAGTCCGAGGGGCTCTTAATCGTCCTCGACGAGGAGGGAGGCGAGCATATCTTCTCTGCGCTGATGGCCTGCCCGGTCTGCGGGCTCACCTTCGAGGAGCTTCAACCCAGGATGTTCTCATTCAACAGCCCCTTCGGTGCCTGCGAGGAATGCAACGGCCTTGGGATCAAGATGGAGTTTGACCCCGAGCTCATCATCCCGGATACGTCGGTCTCGATAGCGGACGGGGCCGTCGCCACCTACCGAAACTTCCTGGACGGTTACCGGGGCCAGTACCTGACGGCTCTCGCCAGGCATTACGGCTTCTCCATCTTCACCCCGGTAAAGGACCTGACACCCGCCCAGTACAATGCCCTCATGTACGGATCCAATGAGCGGATCAAGTTCTCGATGCGGATGAGGAACGGCGATTTCGCCCATACCGGCACCTGGGAAGGGCTCCTTCCCCAGGCGGAACGGCTCTACCACCAGACACAGTCCGATTACCGCAAGCGCGAGCTCGAGAAGTTCATGCGGGTCTCCGAGTGCCCACGCTGCCATGGGAAGCGTCTCAAGGACAAGATACTCGCGGTGAAGGTCGCCGACATGTCCATCATCGACATCACCGACCTTGCCGTCTCCCGGGCAATCGAGTTCTTTGCCGGGCTCGAGCTCTCAGAGAAGCAGGCCGAGATAGCTCGCCAGATCTTGAAGGAGATCAACGCCCGCCTGGACTTTCTGGAGAAGGTGGGGCTCGGGTACCTCACTCTCTCCCGCAGTGCCGGGACCCTCTCGGGGGGCGAGGCGCAGAGGATCCGGCTCGCAACACAGATAGGATCGAACCTGATGGGAGTGCTGTACGTGCTGGACGAACCCTCGATCGGGCTGCACCAGAAGGACAACCAGAAGCTGATCGACACACTCCGTCGCCTGCGTGACCTCGGAAACACCCTCGTCGTCGTGGAGCATGACGAGGACACCATACTGAGTGCCGACCATGTCATCGACATGGGGCCGGGAGCCGGGATACATGGCGGCTGGGTGGTCGCGGAAGGAACCCCTGACGAGATCTCCCGGAATAAAAACTCGCTCACCGGCAGGTACCTCTCGGGGGACCTGGTCATCGATACACCGACGGAACGGAGAAAGAGCGAGCAGTATGTCCGCATCACGGGCTGTCGCGAGAACAACCTGAAAGGAATCGACGTGGAGATCCCGATCGGCCTCTTTTCGGTGGTCACCGGCGTCTCAGGCAGCGGGAAGTCAACGCTGGTCTATGACACGCTCTACCGGGCGCTGCAGAAAGAGATCTACCGGTCAAGGGTCCTTCCCGGAAAGTACGAGAGCCTTGAGTTCGACTCGACAATCGACAAGGTGATCGTCATCGACCAGAGCCCGATCGGGCGGACACCCCGGTCCAATCCCGCAACCTACACCAAGGTCTTCGACGAGATCCGGCGGGTCTTTGCCGAGACCAGGGAGGCGAAGGTGAGGGGGTACAAGCCGGGACGGTTCTCCTTCAACCTGAAAGGCGGCCGGTGCGAGGCCTGCCAGGGCGACGGCGTGATAAAGATCGAGATGAACTTCCTGCCGGACGTCTATATCGAGTGCGAGGAATGCAAAGGGAAGCGCTACAACCACGAGACACTGGACGTGAAATACAAGGGCAGATCGATCGCAGATGTCCTCGACATGACGGTCGAGGAGGCGGCCGAGCTCTTCTCCAATATACCATCCATACGGAACAAGCTCTCGACACTCTCTGCCGTGGGACTGGACTATCTCAAGCTCGGCCAGAGCTCGACCACGCTCTCAGGGGGTGAGGCGCAACGTATCAAGCTCACCCGTGAGCTCTCGAAGAAGGGGACGGGAAAGACGATCTACCTCCTTGACGAGCCGACGACAGGGCTCCATTTCCATGACGTGAAGAAGCTGATCGCGGTCCTCGACGAGCTCGTGAAGAAGGGAAACACCGTCGTCGTCATCGAGCACAACCTCGACATAATCAAGTCGGCGGACCATATCATAGACCTTGGGCCCGAGGGCGGTGAAGAGGGCGGGTACGTCGTGGCCACGGGATCGCCGGAGGACGTGGCAGAGAACAAGAAGAGTTATACCGGCGCCTTTCTCAAGAAGATGTTGACAAAGAGATGATCGACACCGCGGGCCTTCCCGAAGAGCCGGGATGCTACCTCTTCCGGGACGGTGAGGGAAGAATCCTCTACGTCGGGAAGGCAAAGAACCTCAGGAAACGGGTGAGCAGCTACTTCCAGAAGCGTGAATGCGACGCCAAGACGAAGAAGATGCTCTCAAGGAGCGAGACCCTGGACTTCATGGTCACCACCAACGAAGTCGAGGCCCTCATACTGGAAAACAGCCTCATCAAGACCCACCAGCCGCGGTACAATATCGATCTCAAGGACGCCAAGCAATATGCGTACATCCGGCTGACGGACGACAAATTCCCAAGAATATGCATCGCACGCCACATGTCGGACAAAGGGACCTATTTCGGGCCGTTCGTCTCTGCGGCAGAACGGGACTACGTGCTATCGCTCGTCAAAAAGACCTTCGGACTGCGGTCATGCCGGAGGCTTCCCGGGCGGCCCTGCCTCCGCTACCATATCAGGACCTGCAGCGCCCCCTGCATCGGGGCCATAACTGCTGAAGCGTATGCAGAAGACGTCAGGCGTGCCGTACTCGTGATGAGGGGAAAGACCAGGGAACTCGTGGAGTCCCTGAACGAAGAGATGGAAGACTACTCGTCGCGCCTCGAATTCGAGAAGGCGATGACCATTCGAAACCAGATCCAGGCGCTTGAAAAGCTCTCGGAACGCCAGGATATGGCGCGGAAGACCGCCGGCGACGAGGACATCATAAACTACTACCTCCATGGTGATTCCGCCTACCTGATGGTATTCAACATCGTCCGGGGGACACTTTCCGATAAGCGGGAGTTCGTCTTCGAGCCCGGCGAGGAGTTTCTCGATGAGTTTCTCATCCAGTATTATTCTGATGCACGGGTCCCGAAGGAGCTCATCCTCCCCGAAGAGGTGAGCGAATCGCTCCTGGAATTCCTGTCCGTCAGGAGGGGAGGCAGGGTGACTGTTTCGGTCCCGGTGAAGGGTGCCAAGAAGAGGCTTCTCGACCTTGTCAGGAAGAACATCGAGATAGCCTTCTTCGGCGATCGTATCAAGGCCGCGGAGCTTGGAGAACTCCTGGCCATGGATACCGTCCCCGAGGTGATAGAATGCTTCGACATATCGCATCTCTCGGGAACGAGCGTGGTCGGCTCTATGGTCCAGTTCCGGGGCGGGCGGCCGGACAAGAAGAACTACCGGAGGTTCCGGATAAAGACGGTCGAGGGTGTGGACGACACGGCGGCGATCGCAGAGGTGGTGCAAAGACGGTACAGCCGCCTGAAGAGAGAGGACGCGGAGATGCCGGACCTGATCGTGATCGACGGCGGGAGAGGGCAGCTGAATGCAGGCAGAAAAGAGCTCGAGCGGCTCGAACTCGATATACCGGTCATCGCCCTTGCAAAGAGGAACGAGGAGATATACACGCCGAAGAGCGCCTATCCAATTACCCCCGACCGGAGGGAGAAGAGCTCGCTCTTCCTCCAGGAGATCCGCGACGAGGCCCACCGGTTTGCGATCTCATACCACCGGCTCCTCCGGAAGAAGAAGGTGATGCAGTGAACGAGTTCTCCCTGAAGTCGCCGTTCGATCCGAAAGGCTCCCAGCCGGAGGCGATAGCAAGCCTGGTATCGGGCATGGAATCAGGCTTTCCCTATCAGACGCTCCTTGGGGTGACCGGCTCGGGAAAGACCTTCACCATGGCGAACGTGATCGAGCGTGTGCAGAAACCGACGCTCGTCATCGCACATAACAAGACGCTCGCCGCCCAGCTCTGGAACGAGTTTCGGGAGTTCTTCCCCGAAAACCGGGTGGAGTACTTCGTCTCCTATTACGACTATTACCAGCCCGAGTCCTACATTCCACAGAAAGACCAGTATATCGAGAAGGACGCCCAGATCAATCCAAAGATCGAGCAGCTCAGGCTCTCGGCGACCGCGTCGCTCCTCTCGAGGAATGATGTCATCGTCGTGGCCTCTGTATCATGTATCTACGGTCTGGGACGGCCCGAGCATTACCGGAACATGGGTTTCGAGCTCAAGGTCGGCGACCGCATCCCGAGAAAGGAGATCCTCGAGCGGCTGGTCGCAAGCCAGTACGAGAGAAACGACATCGAGCTTATGCCGGGACGGTTTCGAGTGAAGGGCGACACCATCGACCTGATCCCCGGTTACTTCAACAACATCATCCGGGTAGAGATGTTTGGAGACGAGATCGAGAGGATCGTCGAGATGGAGAAGAACTCGGGGGAGATCAAGGAGAAGATGGAATACTTCTACATATTCCCTGCCCGACACTACGTGATCCCGGAGCATATCCAGAAGAAGGCCATTGTAAACATCAGGGAGGAACTGGCAGAGCGCTTACCCGAACTCGGGTTGCTGGAATCACACCGGCTCGAGCAGCGGACCCTCTACGACCTCGAGATGATCGAGGAGACCGGCTCCTGCAAGGGGATCGAGAACTATTCCCGACACTTCGACTTCCGCAAGCCGGGGGAGAAACCCTACTGCCTGCTCGACTACTTCCCAAACGACTTCCTCATGATCATCGATGAGAGCCACCAGACCATACCGCAGCTCCATGGCATGTACCGCGGTGACCGGTCAAGGAAGACAGCACTGGTGGAGTACGGGTTCCGGCTGCCCAGCGCCTTCGACAACCGACCGCTGATGTTTGGGGAATTTGAGCAGTACATGAGGAACGTGGTCTTCGTCTCGGCGACTCCTGGAGACTACGAACTCTCGCATTCCCTGCAGGTCGTGGAGCAGATCATCAGGCCGACCGGCCTCGTGGATCCGGCCGTCGAGGTGCGGAAGACAGGGGGACAGGTAAATGACGTCATCAGCGAGATCCGTTCGACCATCGGGCGTGGCGATCGCGTGCTCCTCACAACCCTCACCAAGAAGCTCGCCGAAGAGCTGACCGAGTACCTCGCAGAACAGAGGATCAGGGCCAGGTACCTCCATTCCGAGATCGACACCCTCGAACGCACCGAGATTATCAGGCAGCTCCGGCTGGGCCGCTTCGATGTCCTGGTCGGAATCAACCTGCTGCGGGAGGGCCTCGACATCCCCGAGGTGGGGTTCATCGGGATCCTCGATGCCGATAAGGAAGGGTTCCTGCGGGATGCACGAAGCCTCATCCAGATAATCGGCCGGGCGGCACGGAACGTCAATTCGCGGGTCATTCTCTATGCCGACAATCTCACCGGGTCGATAAAGGAGGCTCTCGCCGAGACCGAACGGAGGAGGACTCTCCAGCTGGAATACAACCGTGTTCACGGGATCACCCCGCAGACAATCAAAAAACCCGTCCGGGAGAAAGAGGTGGACCTGAAAGACACCCGTCACATCCCAAAGACCGATATCCCGAACCTGATCGTGGAGCTCGACGCCGAGATGCACCGGGCTGCCGAGAACCTCGACTTCGAGGGGGCGATAGTGCTCCGTGACCGGATACGGAACCTGGAGGCCCGGATCGGGGAGTGAGGAAGGGGAGTTTATCGGATACAGGATCGACATTATTCTATCAAGGGTCAGAATCACCAGCCCTGTACGGTCCTTATCGCATTGTTGGGAACAGAGCAGTGATTGGACCTAAGTCCAGGTTCCCGTAGGGAGGAACAAAAACAGGTAGTGAACCTCTCAAAAGAGTACTGGTTACATGCTGATAGGAAGGGGCCTGCTGCCCCCTCCTGAACCTCCCCCGCGATACGACATCCATCGGCCAAAGGATCCCGGGAACCATTAACCAAACTCACTCACCCCAGAACAGTCCTATCGCCTGTTGGGGGACGCCGCAGCGGCGGGGGTGAACGGTAGTGAACCCACAGGAGCGTCTGATAATGATGACTAGGGAATGCATCATCAGGCCCTGCAGGTGATATCCGTGAGGCAGGGTTGACCCTCACGTACGCTCGATACAGTCCCTATCGCATTGGGGGGGTTCGCCCAGCGGCAGGGGATGAACGATAGTGAACCCACTGGGAGCGTTTCAGATTAAAAGCTGACGGGGGTTGCACCCCCGACCCCCGCAGAGGATATCCATCGGGCAGGGTTTAGCGTTGTGATGTTGGAATTGGTTCTTCTAATGAAAAAAACAGGATTTATGATTCCCCCAAACAGTCCTATCGCATTGGGGGGGGACGCGTCAGCGGCGGGAGCAAGCGAAGCGTAGCCCCCAGGAGCGTCTCAGGTTGGCAGGTTTTTCCCCAATTATGGTTATACCGACCAGGTTTACGCCCCCTGGCCCCCGCAATACGATATCTGTCGGGCAGGGTTGAACTGGATCTATTCGAATTAGTATCATCTCCCGAACCAGTCACTATCGCCTTTTTGGGGACGCCACAGAGACGAAGGAGGACGGTAGTGAACCCTCTGGAACATATGAGTAATCGCTGAAACGCTGGAGCGTATTACAGCCCCGGTTGTTCCAGCTAACGCCAAGGTCAAAACCTCAGGAGAGGATACTTATCGACCTGATATCGCGAAAAAAACCCGGAAAAGAGAGTAGCGTTTTTTTAAAAAAAAGCCGAGGTTTCCCCTGATGGGTTCAGGGGAACTCGAGGACGTTGATGAAGTCTGCCTTCTCCTCGATGCTCTGGCTTCCGTATGCATCCGAAACGATCAGCCGGACCGTGTAGTCACCCGGCTCATTGAACGTGTAGAGCTGGTTCGGACTGCCCGGATAGATGACCACCGCGCTGCTGATATCCTTGTAGATCACCCAGGTCCACTCGTTCGGTGTCCCGACCGATGTGTCGATCAGCTCGACGGTGAGCGGGGCCGATCCGGTCTGCGGCTCGGCGGTGAAATCGGCCACCAGCGGTGCAGTGACATCGATCGTCTGTGTGGTAGAGACCGATCCCTGCATGCTCGTCACCGTGAGGGTGATATCATAGGTGCCGGGGTTGGGATAGTTATGGATCGGGTTCCTCTCGGTGGACATGTATCCGTCGCCGAAACGCCATGTCCATTTCAGGGGGTTGCCCGTCGACTTGTCGGTGAATGCCACGGTGAGCGGTGCTTCGTTATCGGGGTTGCTCGTGGTATATTCGAAGTCGGCCGCAAGACCCTGGCCCACCTTGATATAACTGTTCTTGGTCTCGGTGCTGGTTCCTTCACTGTTGCTCGCCGTCAGCTGGACACTGTAGGTCCCGGCGGCGGTATAGACGTGGGCAGGATTCTGCTCGGCAGAAGTGCTACCGTCGCCGAATGTCCATGTCCATTCCGTGGGTGTACCTGTTGTCTTGTCAGTGAACTGGACAGACAGCGGGGCCGTTCCCGAGGTCTTGTTGGCACTGAAATCTGCAACCGGCAGGGTGGTGACTGTGATAAGATCGGTCATGGTGACCGTGTCGGATCCGGCACCGTTCGTGACTGTCAGCTTCACGGTGTAAACCCCTGCTTTCTTATACAGGTGGTACGGGTTCTGCTGGAACGAGTACGAGCCGTCACCGAACTGCCAGAGCCACTTGCCCGGGTTGCCGTCCGATGTATCGGTGAACTGGACCAGGAGCGGTGCCGTTCCCTCTGTCGGGTCAGCGGTGAAGCTGGCAATTGGTGTGGTCACGACAGTGACCGCCCCGGGTATTGTCACCTGGTCCTCGCCACCCGCGTTCTGGACGAGAAGGGTCACATTGTAGACACCAGGCTCGTTGTAGGTATGGACCGGGTTCTGCTGGCCGGTTCCGACCGAGGTCGAGCCGTCACCGAAGTTCCAGACCCAGACGAACGGGTCATTGGTCGATAGGTCGGTGAACTGGACCGTCAGCGGGACCGTTCCGATCGCCGGGTCGACGCTGAAACCTGCCACCGGCGGTGGCGGAAGGATGAGGAACCCGTTCTCCAGGATACCGGATTTTCCATCCGTGTTGGTGACCATGACGTCCCAGTCACCGAGCTCCGCACCGTTCAGGTCTAAGGTACAGGTTATCATCATGGAGCCGGAGACATTCACGTCGGTCGCAACGATGTCGGAATAACCCGTCCTGGTCAGAGCTACCGCCGCTCCGTCCCGGAACTCTGTCCCGGCAAGGTCTGTGATATCGACCGTCCGGTCGTTGGCTCCCGAGCTGGGAGTGATGGAGGTGACCGTCGGTGCGGGATACTCGACGGTGAAGCCGGCCGGGAGCGTTCCCGACTGGTCGTCGGAATTGGTGACTATGACATTCCAGTCGCCTACCGCCTTTCCGTTGAGATCCACCGTGCAGGTGATCATCTCCGAATCGACGACTGCCACGCCGGTTGCGTCAAAGTCAGCCTCTCCGGTCATGTTGAAGGTGACCGTAGCTCCGTCCCGGAACCCGGTGCCCGCTAGGTCTGTGATGGATACAATCTCGTTGTTCAGGCCTGTATCAGGAGTAATCGAGGTGACCGTCGGTGCGGGGTATATGACCTCGAATCCCTCTGCAAGAGTGTCGGACTGGCCGTCATCATTGGTGACCGTCACGTCCCAGAGGCCTGCCGCAACGCCGTCGAGGTTCACCGTGCAGGTGATCTGGTACTGTGAGGGGACAGACACTCCTGTCGCGTTGATGTCAGGCTCGCCGTCCTTCTGGAGGACGACCGTTGCTCCGGTCTGGAACCCGGCGCCCGCAAGGTCGGAGATGAAGAAAGCATCATCGTCGTTCACACCCGTGTCGGGAGTCACCGAAGCCACGGTCGGTGCCTGCGGATAATAGATGGTGAAGCCCCCGGGAAGTGTCCCCGAACCGGAGTCGTAATTGGTGACAACGACGTCCCATACGCCTACCGGAGCACCGATAAGGTTGAAGAAGCACTGTATCTTGGTTGGAGATTCGACCGATACTCCTGTTGCATCGATATCAGTCTCTCCTGACTTCCTGAGTGCTACACTCGCTCCGTCGATGAACCCGGTGCCCGCAAGGTTGGTTATTCCGATCTCTTCATCATTTTTCCCGTTGTCGGGAGAGATGCTGGTCACGGTGGGCGGAGGATTGGTTATGGTAAACCCTGCAGCGAGGGTATCTGACTGTGAATCGGTATTGGTTACAACGACGTCCCAGGCTCCAGCCTGGGCCCCGGCAAGGCCGAACACACAGGTGATCTGGTCCTCGCTCACCACGTCAACGTCCGTACCTGGTATATCGGCATATCCGGTCCTGTTCAGTGCCACGGTGGCACCCGCCATGAATCCGGTTCCAGAGAGATCGGTTATCGTCACATCTCCGGTATTCACACCGGTCGCGGGATCGATTCCGGTCACCGTTGGTGCGGGATACACGATGGTGAAACCTGCGGGAAGCGTTCCCGACTGCATGTCGTCATTGGTCACGACAACGTCCCAGGCTCCTGCTTCGGCCCCGGTGAGGTCGAATGTGCATTCGATCTGGTTTCCGCTCCACACGATAACATCTGTTCCGGGGATATCGGCATATCCCGTTCGGACCAGGGCCACTGTTGCACCCCAGCGGAATCCAGAGCCTGCAAGGTTGGTAATGTCAACGGGACCGTCATTTATTCCGGTATCCGGTGTGATCCCGGTCACTGCCGGCGGGATATGCATGACGGTGAAGCCGTCTGCAAGCATGCCCGACTGGCCGTCGTCATTCTCCACCACCACATTCCAGAGACCGGTCTCTACGCCGGTAAGGTCGAAGGTGCAGTTGATGAGACCGGAATTCTGCACGGTGACGTCGGTCGCAACGATATCTGCTATACCCTTGTTCAGGATAACGGTCGCACCAGGCTCGAAACCGGATCCGGTAATGGCGGAGATATCGATCGTACCATTGTTGTACCCGACAGAGGGTGTAATGGTCACGACATCCGGTGCCTCGGGATAATAGATCGTGAAGGCATCGACAAGCGTTGACGACTGATCGTCGTCATTTGTCACCGTCACATCCCAGCTGCCCACCTTTGCACCTGTAAGATCCATGAAGCACATGATCTTGTCGGACGTGATAATCGGTCCGTTCACGGGTGTGATATTTGCCTCCCCTGTCATGGAGAAGGTCACATTCGCCCCTGAACGGAAATTGGAGCCCGCAAGATTGGTTATTCCCACCACGCCATCGTTTGTGCCCGTATCAGGGGTTATAGAATCGACCTGGGGCGGAGGATAGGAGATCGTAAATGCGTCTGCAAGCATCGCAGTCTGGCCATCCGGGCTCTCCAGCACAACGTTCCAGTCGCCTATCGGAGCACCTGTAAGATCGAAGTCACAGGTGATCTGGGTGGAACTTGCCACGTTTACGGCCGAAGCGGTGATATTCGACTCACCGGCTTTGGTAAGGTTGACCTTTGTCGACCCTGTCGTGAGGAAGTTGGTTCCGGCCAGATCGGTGATGGAGACGACAGCGTTGTTGTATCCACTGTCCGGAGTAATACTCGTCAGGGTCGGTGCAGGATTCATCACCGTAAACCCGTTCGGTAAAACACCCTCCTCGGCACTGGTGGTATTGATCACTACTACGTTCCATTGGCCGGCTTTTGCACCGGCAAGATTCAGGAAACAGGTGAGTTTCGTCGAACTCACGTATGTGGCACCCACGGCGGTTATGTTGGACTCCCCGGCCCTATTCAGTACCACCGACGGTGTGCTTGGAAGTTCTGTACCTGAAAGATCATCAATAAAGAGATATCCCGTGTTGATCCCTGTCGAGGGACTTATCCCTGATACGGTAATGGCCCCTGCCGCAGGGAGCACTACACATAAACAGAGCAGTATCGGGATACTTATCTGGAGCACTTTTCTATGGTTCATATGAACACCTCAGCTGATATGTTCTCTATACATCCTCCAATCGCAAAATGAGGGAATTTTCATCCCCCAAATCGCAATATAAATGTATTCATCATATCCTCTTCTGTAATGTATATAAACTTTTCGTAGAATTTAGCCGAAAAATTGAGGTTTTTTCCCTATATGGGAACCTCACGTGCCCTGAATTTGCATTGTGGATGATGATTTCATTGCTTATGTCACAAGGTGTCCTTTTGATGTCATGATAGGCAATCGGGTCACACTATGCAATTTCCGTGTGCTGTAACTGTGTAGCTTAGTCAGCTGAACTGCAAAATTTGGCTTTATTTTGCTCTGAATTATGATTTAATTCGTTAAAATTTTGTTAAGGAAATTTGGAATGCGATCCATGAGATTTGGCTAAATGATACTGTGCACCCATAAAGTGGTGAACCGTGAACCATATCATGGACAATTGGGCCAGTAAAATTTGGTAAATGCGCGGGAGCCAGCTTAACATATTTTACCGGCCGGATCTGCGTTCCACCTCTCATGTCAGACAATGATTCGTACAGCCCGAATAAGACTCATACCAGGAGTAGATGTCAGACAGCGTGAAGATAGATGTACTTAGCTTAACTGGAGAGGGATATCAAAAAGAAAAAATTAGATTTCCGGCCTTGTTTTGAGCGCTTCCACCAGAAGCCTGACGCCATCCTCCACATCACGGACATCCATCACCTCGACAGGCGAGTGGATATACCTGGTCGGGATGGAAAGGGTCGTGCTTGGGATCCCTCCCCGTTCAAGGTGTATGGCGGTGGCATCAGTTGTCCCCCCGCTTCCCACCTCCAGCTGGAACGGAATATTCTTGCCGACAGCCGTATCTTTCAGCCACTTGACCATGGCCCTGCTGGCGATGAGGCCCCTTCCGCTGGCATCGGCGATGGTGATGATGGGACCCTTGCTCATCTCCACCGGGACATCCTTGAGCTCTATGCCCGGGTGATCACCCGGAAACGTCACGTCTGTGGCGACGGCACAGTCAGGGTTGAGGGAATACGCACTCGTCTTTGCACCTTTCAGGCCCACCTCCTCCTGGACCGTGAAGACACCATAGATGGTGAAGGGCGAATCCGCCTCCTGCATCGTCTTTACGAGGAGGGCAACTCCGGCCCTGTTGTCAAAAGCCTTCCCTGTTATCCTTCCGTTTGCCAGTTCGGCCATATCGCGGTCGAACGTTGCAGGGGTGCCGATCTCGACTCCCAGGTTCTCTACCTCTTCCCGGCTTGTTGCGCCGATGTCGATGAAGAGATCATCTATCCTGACACCTTTCTTCCTCTCTTCTTCATCCATCTTGTGGGGTGGCTTTCCACCCAGCACACCCACGACGCTTCCCTTTGAGCCATGGAGGATGACACGCTGGTTGTAGAGCGTAGGGGGATACCACCCACCAAATGTTACAAAACGCAGATAACCCTTCTCATCTATCGCCTTCACCATCAGTCCTATCTCATCGGCATGAGCCGCAAGCATGACCGAGAAGTCGCTGCCTTTCCTGACGGCCACGAGGTTTCCCATCCGGTCCTCGTACATCTCGTCGACACGCCCCTCAAGCTCTTCTTTCACGATCTCAAGTATATTTCCCTCGCTTCCTGAAAGCCCGTGCGCATTTGAGAGTTTCTTCAAGAGTTCCTTTACCATGTGCTAATCACCTCACCGCCCCGGAGATCCTCTCCACGGCCTGTTTCATATTCTCCATCGATGCCGCATAGCATATCCTGGCATAATCCGGCGCATTAACTCCGAACGCCAATCCCGGAACGATTATCACTCCTCTCTTGATGATCTCCTCGATCATGGACTGGGCCATCGGAACGAAGAGATAGAATGCACCCTGGGGTGCGGGGAAGTCGAACCCGAGTGCCGTGATCTCCCCGTACAGGTAATCCCGTCGGGCCCGGTACTCGTCCCGCATCTCGCGGACACAGTCCTGGGGGCCGGTGTATGCCGCAAGCGCCGCATACTGGGAAACCGAGCTCGCACAGGCCTGGCAGTACTGGTGCACCTTGAGGCTCTGCTCAATGTACTCTTTCGGTCCTGCCATGTACCCAAGCCTCCAGCCGGTCATCGCATATGACTTGCTGGTCGCATTCACCGTGATAACGTCCTCGCCGAAGAGTGCCGCACTCCAGTGGCGTGTATCATAGATGAAATGCTCGTAGACCTCGTCCGAGACCACCGTGACACCGGCATCCCCTGCATATTCAACCAGTGCCCGTATGGAGTCCTTGTCCTCGACCGCACCCGTGGGATTCCCGGGAGAATTGAGGACGAGGATCCGTGCACCGTCCATCTTCTCCTTGGCGGCCTCGAGATCTATGCAAAACCGTTTGTCGAGCAGAAGGCCGTCGGGTCTCCCTCCTGCCATCAGGGCTAAGGCACCATAGGATACGAATCCGGGGTCTGCAAAGAGGACCCGGTCCCCATCCTCGACGAGCGCCTGCATGATGATATGCAGTGCCTCGCTGGCACCAGCCGTCACGATGACCTGGTCGGGCGTATATGACAGGTTGTTCTCTTCCGATAACTTCCTGCACAATGCCTCCCTCAGTTCCGGGATGCCCAGGTTCGGCGTATACCCTGTCATGCCCATTGAAAGGGCCTGGACGGCTCCCTGCTTGATATGTTCCGGTGTATCGAAATCCGGCTCTCCGAGCCCGAGATTGACGGATCCCGGGCCTGCCGCATCGAACAGTTTACGGATGCCTGAGATCTCGATCTCTTTTACCCGGCTGGCAATTCGATATTTCTCCATTTCTGCTCCTCACTAATCACTCGATGTTTGCATGGCGGTTCTTCAGCTCCTTCTCGTCGGTCTGGGTGATCTCCATGAGACAGGATATGATGGCATCAGCAAATATCATGGCCGCGGTCTCGAAGAGGGTGCCCATCGGGGCAAAAGACTTGTGCTCCCCGAGCATCTGCCGTATCTCGAACTCCTCGGCATCGTCTTTTACCTCGTCCCGGTGGTGTTCGATGATCACGATGCAGTCGGCAATCCGCCCGATCCGCGAGTCCCTGTTGGAGGTTATGAGGGAGATCCGACCACCAATCTCCTTTGCCGTCTCAGATATATCGGCCACCGTCTTCGTCCTGCCCGAGCCTGAGAAGACAACAGTCAGGTCCCCCGGCTTCATCGCAGGGGTGATGGTCTCACCAATCACAAATGACTCAAGGCCAAGATGCATCAGCCGCATCCCGAATGCCTTGGCGACGAGGCCGGATCTCCCGGCGCCCATCACGTACACCCGCTCTGCATTCAGAATCTCATCAATGAACAGTTCGATCTCCTGATCGGAGAGGGAATCCGCGGTGCTCCTGATCTTCGATGCCATCAGGCGCATCATCTCCCGGACCCTGTGCTTCTCTGTCATTCTGGTACATGGATGAAACACCAAACATGATGACAATTTCGGGATGAGGATACACCGCCGGAATACTTTATGTGATAAAAGAGAAGAGATATAGTAAAACAGGAGCATTTGGGGCGTGCATGCCCTAAAACGAGGCTTTTTGCAATGAACAGTTCGCCATATTACAGGGACGGGTCCTTCGAACTCAGGCTTGGAGACTGCCGGGAGATACTGAACCGCATTCCTGCTGATTCAGTCGACATGATCTTTGCAGATCCGCCCTATAACCTCTCGAACGGCGGTTTCACCTGCCAGTCCGGGAAGAGGAGCCCGGTAGACAAGGGTTCGTGGGACGAGAGCCGCGGCGTCGAGGATGACTTCTCCTTCCAGAGAGAATGGATAGCCGCGTGCCGGAGGGTGCTGAAAGAGACCGGGACCATCTGGATCTCAGGCACCTATCATTCCATCTATGCCTGCGGATTCGCCCTCCAGATGCTCGGGTTCCATGTCTTAAACGACATCTGCTGGTTCAAGCAAAACGCCCCCCCGAACCTGAGCGGGCGGTACTTTACTGCAAGCCATGAGACCCTCATCTGGGCAAGAAAGGACTCCAGAGCGCGGCACACCTTCAATTACGATGAGATGAAGAACGGCGAGTGGCCGGAAGACGCCCTCAAGAGACCAGGGCGGCAGATGCGTTCCGTCTGGAGCATCCCTTCCCCGAGAGGCAATGAAAAGAGGTTCGGGAAGCACCCTACCCAGAAGCCGTGTGCGCTCCTGAAACGGATAATTCTCTCCTCGAGCAGCCCCGGAGACCTCGTGGTTGATCCCTTCACCGGGAGCAGCACGACCGGCCTTATGGCCTGCTCGCTTGGGAGGCGGTTCATCGGCATCGATACAAACCGGGAATTCCTCGATCTCTCTGTTGCCAGGTACAGGGATATGGTTGGAGATCGGACCGGACGTGATACCCTGTGACAGGCCGTGCCCGAAAGATCCATGATATGATCGACCGCGAACTACCTTCCCTTCTGGAACTCTACCGCCGGCTCCACGCCCACCCCGAGCTCTCCGGCCACGAGGAGAAGACATCACGGACCCTTGCAGAAGAACTGGAAAAGGCCGGCTTTGCGGTCTCCGAAAAGATCGGGGGATATGGCATAGTGGCCATTCGGTCCCGGGGCGACGGCCCGGTGGTGATGATCCGGGCAGACATGGACGCCCTGCCGGTAACAGAGGAGACCGGGCTGCCATATGCAAGCCGGGTCGTAACGACTGGGCCCGACGGCTCGACGGTCGGTGTGATGCACGCATGCGGACACGACATCCACATGTCGGTTCTGGCAGGATGCGCCCGCGTCCTCGGGGTACTGGATGACGAGTGGACAGGGACACTCGTCCTGGTCGGACAACCCGCCGAGGAGACCGGGGCGGGTGCAAAAGCGATGATACAGGACGGTCTCTTTGAACGGTTCCCGGTGCCCGATCTCGCCCTGGCCCTCCACGTTGGACCCGATCTTCCCGGGGGGTGCGTCGGTTACAGGGACGGCACCTTCTCGGCGGGTTCGGAGTCGCTCGATATCGTCATCAAAGGCATCGGCGGCCATGCAGCCCACCCGGAAAAGACCGTCGACCCGGTGGTGCTGGCAAGCCAGACGGTCCTGGCCCTCCAGACCATCGTCGCAAGGGTTCTCCCCCCGCTCGAGTTCGGGGTCGTCACGGTCGCCTCGGTGCATGGAGGGACCAGGTACAATGCCATCCCCGATGCCGTCAGTCTCCAGGTAAATATCCGATACTTCAAAGAGACAGTCCGGGAGACGATCCTGGAGGCTATAGAGAGGATCACCCGGAACCTGGCCCTCTCTGCGGGTGTTCCCGGCGACCGGCTGCCCGAGGTCCGGATCGTCTCGGAATCCGTCCCTCCCCTCGTAAACGACGTACCGCTGACGCAGCGGGTGAGCGCCGCCCTGAAAAATCACCTTGGAGAGGAGAGGGTGATACGAATCGAACCCCTCACCGGGAGCGAGGACTTCGGGTTCTTTGGTATGCAGGAGCCCGGAATACCGCTCTGCTATTTCAGGATCGGGACCGGTGAGGGGCCGTTTCTCCATAACAGCCGGTTCGCCCCGGATCCAGGACAGGCTATCAGCCTGGGCGTCTTCTGCATGACTATCGCCGCCCTGGAACTTCTCGAAGAGGAATGAGAAGAGGCAGGAGAGATTTCTCCCGGGCCGGATATCGGATTATATCAGCGTGTTGCAGAGAAGCGAGGACGAGATCCACGCATATTCCCTCATGAAATCGTTCACGCTCACGTATGCGGGGACAGAGAGCGTGTAATGCAGCAGTGCCAGGTTGTACTGCCGTATGTCATCGTCGAGCAGTGTCAGGGTATCGGCATACCCCCGCAGCTGTCTTATGACCGAGAAAGCCTTGGCGATATCGGCATCATCGACTTCCTCCGGAATCTTCGGGACCATTCCGAGTCTCTGCTGGCCAAGAACTATCTTTTCCAGATCCAGTATCCTGACCAGCCGTTCTTCGGATGATATGGGGATCATCTCCATCTTGAGGACCGATTCAAGCTTTGCGATGTCGCGAAGGATATGGGAATGGCCGGTCATCGCAAAATCGATGAGCCACATATTCTTCTCCTCGTCCATGAGCACATTCTTCATATTCAGGTCGCCGTGCACGGAGCCTTCGTATACGTTCCAGTCGGTCGAGAGTCGCTCGGGGACGACATGTTCCATGAAATAGAGTGGGTTTGTCGATCTGCCCATCCCGTGGGGCAGCTCGATGAACCGGTCATTCGGAGATATACCGTATCGGGATACTGCCCATTCCCTGACACCCTGATAATTGAAGATATCTGCATACACCCGGTACAGCGGCAGGTACCGGAGTCGCGGCTGGCCGTACCATGCCCCGAGGACCTTCCGAAAGAGTATGTCGAAGATCTCCCGCACATCCTCAAGACTCTGGGAGAGATAATAGTCTTCAAGCGAAAAGATGCGGCTCTGCGGTCCCCTGATTCCAACGAAGGTGTAAAGGATGCCTCCATAATCCCCCGACCGTTCGGCCTGGATGATCTGGGTTGCATTGTTCTGGATGTACCTCTTCACGTGCCCCTCGTAGCCCTCGATCTCGGGCCCGATGTTCTCCCACCTGTCCAGTTTAAGGACAAACGGCATCTCTCGCCGGCCGTGGCGGTCGTATGCGTCGTCCCGGAAGACCAGTGACCCGGAATATCCCCCCGAGATCTGCGAGAGCCTCACCTCCGAGCAGTCATGGTGCAGGACATGTACTATCCTCTCGTAATCCGTGTTCCAACCGGCAATATCCTCCTCCATGACGATTTTTGTTCCCATGTTCGTGAGAATGTCAGAGATGATGGAGACGTTCACCGTCGCCCTGCAGATCCTGGTGGACACGGAGAGATGGCGCAGGACTGCGGGGACGCCGGAGGATAGTGCCTGTTCAACGGTATCGTGCGACAAATCCTCCTCCTCTCCCGGCAGATCGCCAAATACCAGGCTCATAATACGGGGAACGACCCCCGGGTGGTGAGAGGGGCGGCGGAAGAGCATGTCGAGAGCGGCACCCCTGAAATGTGCCGGCTGGATACCGGGATCGACTGCGACCGCGCAGCCGGCCAGCATGGCTGGGGAAGATGAATCAATAACCTGTTCCCCGGCATCGTCGCGATCGTCCGGTCCGGGAATGAGTGCGACTTCAGGTGACTCTGCGCAGAAGGAGATGAAGAGGACTCCCCTGTATTCGGGCTCCAAGCGGGCGGCGATCCCGGACAGGGCTTCGAAGAGGTCGGAGAGCCTGATACCCGCCGGTATATCGGATTTCACCTCTGCTATGAAGTGTGCGGGCTCCAGGGGATGGACAAGAAACGCGGCGGTGACAGGGATTTCTGTCTTTTTCCGGTCGATTATCAGGTAATCGAGAATGCCGCCGCAGTCGGGAGGGTTCCAGGCCACGATATTGCCGAAGGTGAGGAAGTCTCCAATCAAGCCTTCCTGGTGCCCGGGTGCACCCCGCCCCATGGAACACGCCGAGGTCGGGACGGTGACCGGAACTGCGATCCCTTCATCCAGTCGAAGAACCTTCTCGTCGGCAGGATATCCCGTAATCCAGAGCTCTGACAAGGCTCTCCCCTTGCGGACAACTAAAAATTCGACACCGTTTTCGCAGAAGCTTGTCGTATCATCCTTCCCGGTCGAATCCGCGGTATCCCCGGCAAGGGAGGAGGCCGCTGCGAATGCATCGTCGCGGCCCGGATGGATGGAAAAGACCGAAAGAAACCCGGTCATCTCAAGGACCGAGAGCGGATAGGGCTGGAGGCCGGAGAGGTGGATTCGGCCATTCCGCGACCGCATCTTCTTGTCAGTCGCCAGGATCGTCCTGATCCCCGCACTACTCAGGTAGATAACCTGGCTCATATCGAATACCGCAGTCCTGTCAGACTCCGTTATCTGATTTGCAAGGACATCACCGAGAACTGCTGCTCCCTGCGCATCAAGCCTTCCTTTTGGGGAGACGACAAGGATCCCGTCGCGACGCTGTGAGGAGACTTCCATTAAAAGATCACCAGGAATGATTTCAGGATCACCTTCGCCCGGATTCTATAAATAATTCCGCAACTATTGAGTCCGGTTTGGTAAAAACGGTCCGGTGACAGGGGATACCTGAGGTCTCCGGGGAACAGAATCAAGTACCGTTTATTCTTTCCGGAGGGGTATAGGGGACCAGATCTCTTCCCGAAAGAACCGATACAGGACCGTGCCCCCCGCATACCAGGCATTCGGTGCGATCGCCATGGTACGTGCCCCGGCTCGATTCCGCAAGCTCCAGGAGGGCGGCCCGCTCCTCCCGTGCCACATCGCTATCGACGTTTACCGAGGTGACGAGAAAGACCGCCAGGGAGTTGTACCGGGACCGCTCATCAGTGAGATGCCTGAAATTTATCACCGTATCGGCGGTGAGTAAAAGACCCAAACCGGAGGAATAGACATATATCTGGCCGTGCTGGTGCCCGCCCTTTCCTTCGAGGATCTCGAGGTCATAGCCACCTATCCGGACCGAACCGATGATCGGGAAGGACTTGCGGAAACCACGCGGTGTGCAGTCCAGCAGTTCGATCTTCTCGGGCGGGTGGAAGTCCGAGAAGAGGTTGATGAGCGTGGTATAGACCTCTTCGAGGATCGATGCCTCGCTCCGTGAGCCGTATGCACGGTTGGCCACGCGTATGATATCCAGTGTCCCGGGATGCATCACTGCCCTTACAGGGAAGAATCCCCCGGCACCGCAGTGATCCGCATCGGCATGGGTGATGACGATCTCTCCGAGCCTGTCCAGGACACCGGGTATGTGGTTGCGTATAATCGAGACCATGTCCCTGTGATATATCCCGTATCCAGTGTCGATCATGAGGCTCTCCTCCGGAGTATCTATCAAAAAGACGCTCCCCCCGCAGGGAGGCTGCAGGCAATAGAGAGTCATGGCGTCGGTGAGCGGGATATCCTGGATATCAACATAAAAACCGGATCCTGCCGTATCCTGCAGTATAGTGCCGTTAAGGAGAATATTTTCGAAGACAATTCTCGGGTCCTGTCCGAGCTTTGAGAGCTCCTGGGCAATATGATTGATATCCCCGAGCAGGGAGAGGAGAAACTCTTCCTCGGAATCCCCCACGATCCTTCGTATCTCGTGGGCGAAACGGAGGTAAAAGACGGTATTGTCGAGGTTCTTTCCGGTGGTGTCGTACTCGAGGATCTCGAGTGGGTATCGTGATTTCAGCTGGTCGAGGAGACGGTCGGCTGCAGCACTGTCGTCGAGGCTCAGACTCACCGTCAGCCGGTCAGGGTTCGATCCCCTGTCGTCGAAATCGATGTATGCGATATTTGCATTGCATGCGGTGGTGATCCCGAGAAATGTGCTCAATGCGCCCGGACGGTGAGGGAGAAAGACCCAGAACTTCAGGAAACTCGAAGGCTTCAACGAGGACTGCAGGTATCCCATCCCGGCGAGTTCACTGTGGATGAGGGGCTGTGCATCGTCCGGTGCGGTCAGTTCGAAGAAGACCGTGACTGGATCGATACGCCGGTCAAACTGGATCCTGTTGATATTGCCGCCATGGCGCCTGATCACCTCTGCGGCTCTCTGGAGAGCACCCGGATGATCCGGCATTCTTGCAACAAAGCTATATTTCTCCACCGTATCACCTGAAAGTCCCATATATGTACACGTTTTTTCCCGGATATAGATTATGAATCATGGATCATGAGGAGTATCTATTATTACGTTTAAAGATCAGGTAATCTTTGGTGGAATGACGAGGGAGGGTTGACTGGAGAATGTCAAAGAAGTCGATACTTATTGTTGATGACGATCCCATCGTGGCAAAACTGATCGAGATGAGGCTCTCCAAGCTCGGGTACGAGGTCTCGGCTGTCACATCGACGGGGAGCGAGGCGATCAGCCTTGCCGCCTCGGTCTCACCTGACGCCGTAGTCATGGATATTAAGATACCTGGGGAGATCGACGGTATCGAGGCGGCGAACATCATCAGCAGGGATTACGACATCCCGGTGGTATACCTGACGGCGGACACCGAAATTTCGACATTCGAGCGTGCGAAAGAGACTGAAGGCTGCGAATATCTTGTCAAACCCTTCTCAGACAATGCACTCTACATCGCAATCGAACTGGCGATGCATACCCATGAGCTGAACCAGAAGGCGAGACGACTGCAGGAATATTACTCAGGTATCACACAGGGTCTGAATGTAGGGGTGATCACCGCCGATCGCGTTGGTGTTGTGCTGTACATGAACCCGGCAGCCGAGGCGATGACAGGAATACAGGCCAAATCTTCCGCCGGCCTGGATATACGCGATGCGGTAAAGATCGAGAACGGCGACGGCCGCCCGCTCGAAGATCCACTTGAAAAAGTGCTCAACACCGGGGACACGTGGGCATTTCCTGGTGATGCCGTCCTGGCCGGACCCGATACCCTGCCCGTTACGGGCTTCGTTGGCCCGCTCAGGGATGATACGGGAAAACCGGACGGTATTATAATGCTGATTTTTCCAAATTCAACTGGTACTACCCTGGGATACAGGGAATGAGTGGAGCCTTCCTACACATTCCCGAGTTCTTCGTGCTCCAGCATCAGGGAGCCAAAGATTGTCTTTTCGAGGACTTCGGCCACGTATTTCATCTTCTGTGCCCGTTCCATGTCCTCGTTCCGGTGAATATCTGAATATAACTGCACACGAAGCAGCGCAAAACGGAGTCTGTCGAGCCTGTCTTCATCATAATTCATTGCCATCCGGTAAATGGGCTCGACGAGATGCGGGAAGAGTGTTACATCTTCCAGTGCCCGGACGATCTCATCATACAGTTCCTTATCTTCTTTGGGACCCTGCAGGATCGTGTGGTAATCCATCTAGTCTTCGACCACCTTTACGAGCTCCTCCATGACGGTGTCGACTCTCTTCCAGGTGGGATTATCCTTGTTGCGTATGATAAAGGGACGCCCTTCGTCACCCGCCTTTCTCATCTCAGGATCGAGCGGTATGCTCCCGAGGAACGGAACCCCGAGTTCTTTTGCTATCTTTTCGCCGCCACCCTTGCCGAAGAGGTCAATCTCCTCCTTGCAGTGGGGACAGATCAAGCCGCTCATATTCTCCACGATACCGATAACAGGGATGTCCAGCTTTTCCACGAATTTTGCCGCCTTCATCGCATCCATCGTGGCTACGTCCTGGGGTGTCGTCACGATGACCGCACCGCGGACATTTGGTGCCAGCTGGACGATGGAGAGGGCCTCGTCGCCTGTGCCGGGGGGTAGATCGACGACCATGTAATTGAGTTTTTCCCAGTTCACATCCGAGAGAAACTGGCCGATGGCTCCCATCTTCATCGGGCCTCTCCAGATGACCGGTGTGCTCTTCTCGGGCAGGAGGAAGGCCATGGAGACCACTGAGAGATTCCCGGTTATATGAACCGGTTCTATCTTGGTCCCCATCGTCATCAGTTTCTGCTCCTCGATTCCGAGCATCTTCGGAACGTTCGGCCCATGGATATCGAGATCAAGGAGACCAACTTTGAATCCGTGGCTGGCAAGTGCAAATGCAAGATTGACCGATACCGTGGATTTTCCAACACCTCCCTTTCCGGAAAGGACGAGTATCACATGGTCGACATCGATCTCTGCTTTCGGAGGAAGTCCTGTGGGCTTCCCGGCAGTGGTATTCTGTGCGCTATCACAGGTATTTGCGCTCGGGCATCCCTCGCAGATCCCGTCGCATTCCTCGCTGGTGGGCTTGTCTTTATCTGCCATTATCTGATCCTCAATTTTGTTATGTATGTCTCCTAATTATTGGGAAAAAATAAAATAAAGATATAGTGTTGAGGGCAAAGAAAGTGTCATCCCATTTTCCCTTGATGCATGTCAAGGACGCGGTTGCAGAGCATATCGGCTCTCGCAATAAACGGGTGATCACGGGGGACGTTTTGGAATTCGACGCCCTTGAAGAGCGAGGATGACGTGAGTGCCTCCCTGCAGAGAGCCGCAAGGTGATCCTTCCTGATCCTGTACCTGCCCGTAATCTGGCGCACAACCAGTTCGCTGTCTGAGAAGACCACGATCTTTCCACGGGTGTAGCGGGCAGCGGCCTTCAGCGACTCGATCACGGCATGATACTCGGCTGAATTATTGGTGCCTTTCCCCAGGTAGCCGCAATCCTGGCATATTATCCTGCCTTCGCCATCCACTATGATATAGGCATAGGCGGAAGGCCCCGGGTTTCCTCTCGAGGCCCCGTCGGTATAGCAACGGAATGGCGATGGATCCCTGCCAGGGCCACCCTCTCCGGGTTGTATCTCCTTACTCATCTCCGAACAATCTCTTCATCATCCTTTTTAAGGTGTAAGGATTAGCATCACTGGCATGGAGAAGCTTGTTGTCTCACTCGATTTCCTCGAGTTTCCACCCACCTATACCTGCGACGGGCAGGATGAGTCGCCTCCGATCAGGATCAAGGGCCTTTCCGCCTCATCAGTGGCGGTCATGGCGTTGAATCCATTCATAAAGTCATGCTGTTCATTCACTCCATGGCTGATCTGGAACATCGACCCGGTTGATGTGATACCTTCCGGCATCCCGAAGACGGGGGTGGTCGAATCTCCCATATCGGCTGTCCAGGGAAGAAACGATCTCGGGACCATCGGGTACTCGGGGCCATGCCCTCCCATGGGATCGACACACCGGTACAGTTTCAAGGTGTATGGCCTCGATTCGATGCTCGACCTCGCTCCCGGCTCGAACAAGACGGAACTGGTCGGTGCCATGCAGGGACATGTGGTGCAGTTCGGTGACACCGTAGCGATGTACAGGCGCTAGAAACCACTCTTTTCGGGAGCAAGGGGTTCCGACAGCCCTGTTGAGTATATTGATATATACTGCAGAATCAACATTGGGTAATGGAAAAGCGGGACCTTGTGATGGTGGTGGCTGCACTGGCGATCGTGGCGGTCATGGCGGTCTTCGTAAAACCCATGCTGACCGGTGAGCCCCCCGATCTCCAGCTGCCCTCCTTTGGCGGCGCCGAGGAAGAGGAGAGACCCCCGATTGTGTACCAGACCTCCGGACATACTATGCCGGCCACCCCCCCGCCGACGACCGTCTCTTCATGGGAAGGAGATTCAAAGGAACTCGGGTTCGTGGCGCCCATCACCAGCGGGACGACCTCTCCCTCCCCCACCCACATGATCCCCCCGGAGATCACTCCCGTTCCTGAGAAACTGCTCACATATGCCACTATCCAGGGAAAAGCCGGGGGGACGACCGAACCGCTCAGTATACCGTTCCCGTACTGGGAACTGTGGTACACGGTCAACCCATGGGAGACGAGATATGTCGGTGAGACATCGTCCAGGGAAGCCGGTGTGGCGGAAGTCTTCGCAGTCGAGGTATTCCCCTCCTTCTCCATAGAGGTCAGAGACACTGCCGACAACAGCCTTGTAAGGATGATCGAGCCGAGAGGCGGGCTCGACCCCGACCTCTGGGAGAAGGGAGAAGAGTATGACCCGAGACCCTGGGTGGAGACATTCTATGAAGGGAGCAGTTCAAAGGACTATTACTTTGTCGTCAATACCCACATGATCAAGTCATACAAGATCGAGGTCAAGGTACCTGACAGGTACCTTGGAAAATACTAAGTGCTGGGTCCGGGCAGCCTGTTCTGAAAGGCCGGTCACGTACGCCGAAAGAAAGGTATAAAGAGGTATTTAATCAATATCCAGTTTTCTCTTTCCAAGTGATTCGATATAGGGAATCTCGCTTCCTATCTCCATCTCCGAGGCCTTGCCCTCCGGAACCTCCATCTCGAAATTGGTAAAATCCTTCATATCCATGAGCGTCACGGTTGTCCCACTGATGGTGATCACCTGCCCGCTTTTACGCTCTACCATGGGTACATAGGCTCTTGCCGAGACAGGCTGTACGATGGATCTCTTGATATTGTCAAAAAGGCCGACAACATCGATCCTGGCCTTGGCAGCGCCGTGCTTGCCGGGTTTTGAGATCGAGATTCCGAGTATCTTGCAGGGCTCATCCTCAATGATCATATAGCGGCCCTCGCGTAATTTTCCAATTTCAGTCTGCTCCTTCATCAAATTCACACTCTTGTTGCAAAACGCAGTAATAATTTATCCTTACAGGATTTAATAAATACCCATTGACCAAACCGGGGCACATGATACTATGGAATTCCTGAAAGCCTGCGAAGAGATGGCCGGCATGGTGGATGACGCCACCAGAGACCTTGTGGGAACCAAAAGAGCGGGAGAACTGGTCGGAATGGGAGCGGACAGGACCCCGACAAAACTCATCGACAGGCTTGCAGAGGATTGCATACTGGAATATCTCGCCACAAATCCCCTCTGCCGGACCCTGATCTCCGAGGAGGCGGGAAGAGTGGAGATCGCAGGAGAGGAGGGAACGATATTTCTGGATCCCATCGACGGAACATTCAATGCGATTGTCGGAATTCCCTTCTACGCACTCTCCGTAGCCTATGCAGAAGGCGGGTTTGTCAAGAAGGCCTTCGTCAGGAACCTCGCAAACGGAGAGACTTTTACTGCGATCCATAAAAAATCTGCATTTCTCGACGGAAAGCCGATACGGGTTTCGGAGATCGGAAATCTTCACAAGAGTGCGCTCTCCGTATATGGGAGAAAATTCGACCCGGGCCGAGTCATGCACCTTGGCGAAAACATCCGTCGCTGGAGGCTTCTTGGTGCATCTGCCCTCGAGTTGAGCTATATCGGGGCCGGGAGAATAGATGGATTTATTGATCTGCGGGGTACATTGAGGGTTACGGATGCAGCGGCAGGAATGCTGGTCTGTACCGAGGCGGGAGGAAGAGTGAGCGATCTCGACGGGAATGATATTCACTTCCCTGATGAGGTCACCATCGGAAGGTGCATGGTGGCCACAAACGGCACACTGCACCACAAGGTGATCGAATACCTGAGATGAGCGGCGATGTATTTCCAACTCGTGTCCAAGATCGATGATACAGAAGCGCTGGAATACACACGCTCCCTGGGAAATGTACTCCAGGAGGCCGGCCACGTGATCACCTTCGAGCATGCGACCGCCGCCGCGATGAATATGCCCGGCATCCCGGTTGCAGACACGCCGCCTGACGTTATGGTGATCGTCGGGGGAGACGGGACTATACTCCTCTCGGTCCAGAATATGAAGGTCCAGGTGCCGATCATCGGCATCAACTGGGGTGAGGTCGGATTCCTGGCCGATCTTGAGCCTGACGAGGCGGTCACCTTCATAAAAGGCCTGGAAAATGATTTCCCCATCGAGCAGAGGATGCGCATCTCGCTCTCCATCGAGGAGGAGATTCTGGGGCATGCACTAAACGAAGCCCTCATCGTGACGACCCGTCCGGCAAAGATGCTTCGTTTCTCAGTCATGGTGGACGGGGTGCCGGCAGAACGCTTCCGGGCCGACGGCCTCCTGATAAGCACTCCCACCGGTTCCACCGCATATGCGATGAGTGCGGGCGGTCCCATAGTGGATCCGTGGATCGAGGGCGTCCTGCTCGTACCGCTGGCCCCGTACCTGCTCTCATCCAGGCCGCATCTCATCCATACCGGCCGATCGGTCGAGATCATGCTGGAGAGCGCAAAGCCCGCAAGCCTGGTCATCGACGGCCAGACCAGCATCGGACTTGGGCGAGGGGACCTGATAAAGGTGGAAAAATCCGCCTCGCCGGCCCTTTTTGTCGATGCGCAGAAGAACTTTTTTGAAAAGGTCAATAACAAGCTCAGGCGGCTCTGATATGATCATTTGCACTGATAAACACTTATAAGTCATAGGACAGATAGCATTCCTCCTGTAAGATGGAGAGTGAATAAATGGTTGATACACTGATGAGTAAAATCGATTTTGCAGAAGCGGCTGATGTTTTAAAATCAACCCTCGGATTGAAAGGATCACCTGTCGCAATAAAGCTAGCCACAGGAAAGGAGGATATCCCGGAGGGGATGGAAAAACTGGACGGGGTGTTCCGGCACTGCAAGATGGTCAGCATGGCCCGGAATGAAGGCCGCATATTCTATTCAACCGTGGAGAACCATGAATGCATAGGTGGGGCCTGGGCGCTCGGCCTGAGAGAGCTTACGGATCAATATAAGACAGGACATTTTTATTTCGATCGCGGGAAGTTCGAGAGTACCGCCTCGTGCGTGCGGACCATTCAGACTACCCCCCACGTCGAATCGGGAGCGACCTATGCGACCCTGTATGCACCGCTTGAAAATACCAATTTCTCCCCGCATGTTGTACTCATAGTCGCATGCCCGAAAGTGATGCTGAAACTGGCCCAGTCAAGTCTCTTCCAAGTGGGTGGAAGGATATTTCCAGAATTTTCAGGCTTCCAGTCGATATGCGCGGACACGACCGCCCAGCCGTACCTGACCGGAAAGGTAAATTTTTCGCTGGGATGTGACGGTTCCAGGAGATTCTCCGGGATCGAGGACGATGAGATGGTTATCGGGTTCCCGGTGGAGCGGCTCCCTGAGTTCGTTCATGCAGTCAAAACCCTTACCCCGGCGCCCGATTCGAAGAAATAGATCCTTCGTAACTTTTTTTGGATAATGGTCCGCTGAGCTGTCACCTGCGGTATCCTGCCATTACCACGGTGATATTGTCCCTGCTTTTTTCCTTTGCAGCTTCAACCAGTCTCCGGCACGCAGTGCTGACACTGCCATTTCCGGCAATCGGTGAGATCTCCTCCTCCGGTAACCCGTCGATGAGCCCGTCAGAACAGAGGAGGATTCGTGCATTCCCGAGGTTTTCCGTGTAGATATCGGGGAGCTCCCCCCTCCGGCCGATGATGCGGGTCACGATATTCTTCAGGGGATGGCGGTCGGCGAACTCGGGGGTCACCATCCCGGCCTCGACAAGCTCCTGGACCTTGGAATGATCCCGTGTGACTCTCCGGAGGGCTCCGTCGAGCAGGTAGGCACGGCTGTCCCCGATATTCCCCACGATGACCTCTCCACCAGGTGTGACAAGTGCAGCAACGAGAGTGGTTCCCATGCCGAGCCGGTCCTCGTCCTCCTCTCCTTCCCTGATCACAACAGTATTGGCAAACCGGAATCCATCCAGCATGATGGAACGAAAATCCCCGGTCCGGGGGCCTGGTTCCGTGATTCTTTCTGTGACTCGCCGCGAGAGTGCTTCCAGGGCCAGCATGCTTGCCACCTCTCCCGCAGGGTGGCCTCCGATACCATCCGCCACTACCAGGAGTGTGAACGTTCCTTCCGGCCCATTGATCCTCCATACGCCGCAGGCGTCCTCATTTCCCGCCCTGATTCCTCTGTCCGTCTGCTGACAGGTCAAAAGATCGCGATCCATATCCTTCTTATGATATATCTGGTCCATCTCCTATATTCGCTTCTGCCGGCCAGGGACAGATTTCAGGCTCTTTTACGAGGATTAGGATCCGCCGTGTCAGGCTTTTGTGAACCCGCTGCCGGTACATCGCACTGACCTGCATACAACTCCCTGCAAGCGCCGATATGTCCCGGTGGGTGACGAGGACAGCCCGTTTCCCGGGAGCAAGAACCCGGTGGATCTCCTCGATGGTTTCAGAATAGAGATGATCGAGATCTCGTGCCCAGATGGCGGAGGACTGCCCGTACGGCAGGTCCGTCACCACCGCATCCATCGATCCGGTGCGGAAGGGAAGATCGGTGCTGTCGGCAACGATCAAATCCCCCTGCGGAATATTTTTCCGGCTCCCGATCACCATCTCCGGATCGACATCGCTGCCGATGGCGTCGATTCCCATCAACCCGGCCTCAAGAACGATTCCGCCCGTCCCGCAGAAAGGATCGAGCAGGATCTGATCCTCCCTCGCCAGGGATATATTAACAAGCGCCCGTGCAATCCGGGGCATAATCACTCCGGGATGAAAAAAAGGCCTGTTTCCAGGTCTCCTCTGGTGGAAGGAGGTCCGATCGGGTCTCATGAGAACCCGGCCGAGATAACAGCGATCCTCCGAGATTAGAGCCCTGAACTCCGTCGCCGGTTTTGCGAGCGAGACCCTGCCCCTGATCAGGGAGCCCATCGTCTTCTCGAGTTCTCCGCCGGAGAGATCCATCGTGTTACCAAAGACCTTCTTCACCCGGCCGGCGAAGGGTTCGTCCGATTTGATATCGAGCCTATCGAGGAGAGCGGAAAAGTCCTCCCCCCTGGCCTCGCATTCCCCGAGGTATTCGAGCACGCAATGAGCCATCGCAAGACGGCTGGCATCTGCCGGATCGTGTGCCTCGACCACGGCCACCTGCCGTCTCCGGTCAAGGACAGGGCCGAGTATCTCCAGCTCGGCAAAGGGTATCTCCGGATGTTCACCCGAGAGCTCGATAATCAATTTCATCTGTCAGTTATCATTGGGCAATGAAAGTACATAAGCTCCAATTCTCAGGCAGCCGAATTCTTTATGCCAGAGTTCCGGGAAGGTATCAATGGAAGGTGCCAGAGATGAAGAAGATCGCAGTAATGATTGCAGATATGTTCGAGGACAGTGAATACGAAGAGCCCGTCCGGGCCTTCCTGGATTTAGGACACCAGGTCGTGACAGTAGGCCTCGTAGCGGGGGCCACAGTGACCGGGAAGACGAAACAGAATAAGGTTGTCGTCGAGCAGGCCGTGGGTGACCTGTCGCCTGAGGACTTTGATGCCCTCTTCATACCGGGGGGATATTCGCCGGATATACTCCGGGCTGACCACGACGCGGTCGCCTTCGTGCGGGACTTCGTTCTCTCGGGCAAGCCGGTCCTCGGCATATGCCATGCCCCGCAGCTCCTCATCTCCGCCGGCGTGCTTTCGGGACGAAGAATAACCGGCTATACATCCATCGTGCAGGATATCAGAAATGCCGGGGCCGAGTTCGTTGACAGGGAGGTCGTCAGGGACAAAAACCTCGTTTTTTCCAGAAATCCCTATGATCTCCCCGCATTTATTCGGGCTTCGCTGGAGATGCTGGAAGATTCGGAGTCCCGGGCATGAAGGAGTACGATGTCCTGGTCGTAGGTTCGGGCGCAGGGGGCTCGATCGCCAGCATGGCCATTCGTGCAGGTCTTCGCACCGCCCTCATAGACAGGGGGCCTCTCGGCGGCACCTGTGTCAATACCGGCTGCATCCCCTCCAAGATGCTCATCTATCCTGCGGATGTAATCGAGAGTCTGAGAAGGGCGGAAAACCTCGGGGTCACGACAGGGCAGCTATCAATACGTTTCCGGGATATAATGGAGAGGATGCGGGAGGCCAGGGCCAGGAACAGCAATTATACCAGATCATGGATCGAGCGGAATTCCAGGGGACTTGACTTTTACGAGGGTGAGGGGAGGTTCCTGGACGACCACGTGATGGAGGTGAACGGAAGATCCTTGCAGGCCGAAAAGATCTTCCTCTGCACCGGTGCACGGCCCGCCATCCCCCCGGTCGAAGGACTTGATAGGGTGCCCTATCTTACCAACGAGTCAGTGCTCGAACTTGACGGCCCTCCCGCCGACCTCGCAATCATCGGCGGCGGATACATAGCAACGGAATATGCCCATTTCTTTGCGGCGATGGGGACAAAAGTCACCGTCGTGCAGCGCAACAGGTTTCTCATACCTGATGAGGAGGAGGAGATCTCGCTGGCACTCGCCGATGCGCTTGGGGAGAGAATGACGGTGCTGACCGGGACCGAGGTCTCTTCCATCGGAACCGGGGGTGGGAAGATCCATGTGAACGGACACAATACCGGTACCGGGGAAGATGTGCATGTCCAGGCAGGGACGATCATGGTTGCAACCGGGAGGCGTTCGAATGCAGACACCCTCGGCCTGGAGGATACAGGTATAGATACAGACAGGGGAGGGTACATTCTCACAAACGTTTACCTGGAGACGAGCGTCGAGAATATCTGGGCGGTCGGGGATGCAAACGGAAGGCAGATGTTTCGCCATGCCGCAAACAGGGAGGCGTCGATCGCCTGGCACAATGCCATGAGCCCGGAAAAGACGGCCATGGACTATGGAGCGGTACCCCATGCCGTCTATTCCTATCCCCAGGTTGCATCCGTCGGACTGACAGAGAAGGCAGCGAGGAGAGACCACCAGGTCCTGGTGGGTATGGCCAATTATCGCGATATTGCAAAGGGAGAGGCGATGGGTGAAGAGAGAGGGTTTGCAAAGGTCATCGTCGATAGAGACACCGGCCACATCCTCGGGTTCCATGTCATCGGGTCGGAGGCTCCTATACTCATCCAGGAGGTCGTAAATACTATGAACCGTGGAGATACGATAGAGGCCCTTTCAGCGATCCATATCCATCCCTCGCTCTCAGAGATTGTCCCTGCCGCATTGAGGCGTCTCCAGGGGTAAGGTAGAGCGATGGGAAATCCCCTAAGGGGCGCCTATAATGATGACCGGGGTTGCACCCCCGACCCCGCAGGGAAATACCCAATAGGCAGGGTTGATTGTTATATGTCCCGATACAGTCCCTATCGCCCTTTGGGGGGACGCCTCAAGTAGGACGCAGTCCGGGCACCCGAAGGATGGCGGGGGTTAACGATAGTGAACCCCCAGGAGCGTCTGTTTGTGCTTGATATCCTAATCAAGTAAACAGGGGGGTTGCAACCCCCATGAACCCCCCGCATGCGATATCTTATGGGCAGGGTTTACTATGTATTACAACCCCCAATACAATCCCTATCGCCTTGTGGGATTCGCCGCAGATAGGACGAAGTCCAGGCACCCGCAGGGCAGGTCCGGCAATACTTCTCACTAAAAAATGGATATTCGGCATGGTGGCTCCTGATCCTCAAATACCCTTTTAGGGGCATTATGTTCCTTCCACGCCTATACGAACAGATTCCAATTATCCCATGTCAGGGATCTGGCCTCGAACGGGCCCTGCGACTCAAAGAATTCACGCGTCAGGGATGTAGCCTCGAAGGGTCCCTGTGACTCTGCAAAGGCCCTGGTCAGCGAAATCACTTCGAACGGGCCCTGTGACTCGAAAGCTGCCTGCGTCGCAGATGACAGTTCGAAGGGTCCCTGTGACTCTGCAAAGGCCCTGGTCAGCGAAATCGCTTCGAACGGGCCCTGCGACTCGAAAGCTGCCTGCGTCATAGAGTTAACCTCGAACGGGCCCAACTGATTCCAGTATGCCTGTGCCGGCCCGATCAGTCTGTCCGATACCAACGGTTCTGCCGATACTCCACAGGCCAAAAGGGACATGAGGAGGATGGCGAGAACTACTATTCTTGACATGGTTGGATACTGATACTGGAAATCCATATAGATTTCTATCGAGGCAACCTTATCTAATAAAGGATTATTACACTTCAGGATAGGGCCGCTGAAATTTTCTTATATCCCTGATCGCATTGCAGGGACACCGGTGTGATCGAACGCAAAGTCTCCAGTCCCCAAAGTGAAAAGAGAAAGCGAACTACATATTCCATGAAAGTCTCATTTGGAATATTTTTCCGGGAAAAGAAGCCGAACATATTTCCATGAATGATCAAAAAAGGTATGTCCGGCATGGAGACTCCTTCTTGACTCCAATACCGCGATTGGATTCCTCTCACGCCTATTATAACAGTTCCCAGTATTCCTTGGTCGCAGATGTCACTTCGAAGGGTCCCTGCGACTCGAAGAACTGCCGGGTCAGGGATGTGGCCTCGAACGGACCCTGCGACTCGAAAGCTGCCTGTGTCGCAGATGTCACTTCGAAGGGTCCCTGCGACTCGAAGAACTGCCGGGTCAGGGATGTGGCCTCAAACGGACCCTGCGACTCGAAAGCTGCCTGTGTCGCAGATGTCACTTCGAAGGGTCCCAGCTCCTCCCAGTATGCCTGGGTGGGCCCGATGAATTCTCCCAGGTCCAGGGGTTCTGCAGATACCCCGCACGTCACCAGGAATGTCAACACTATGGCAAGAATCACGATTCTTGACATGCTCGGATACTGACATCGTTGGCGTATATAGCTTTCGATATAGGTAACAACGAAGGGGCAGGATACTACAACCCTGACGGGTTTTTCCAGGATCTTTCATTTTTCCTGGTCTGCAGCATGAAGGACAGGCTCGATTGAAATTGCTAAAAGAGGTCTGGATTATAAAAACCTGAAAAAAAGGACTATTTCTTGCCCATGAACCCGGAGAAAAACCCTTTCTTCGCTTCGGGTGCACGCGAACCCTCGGCCTCGAGGATCTTTTCGTACATCTCGCGGACCGCAGGATCCGGTTGCTTGGGAATGGCGATCCTGACCCTGACCAGGAGATCTCCTGGTTTCCCTCTCCTTCTCACGCCTTCCCCGGGTATCTTTAGGGCCGTATTATGCTGGATGCCGGGCGGGATATTCAGCTCGACCGTCCGTTTCTCGATGGTCTCCACGTCGACCACGGAGCCGACGACCGCCTGGGCGGGTGTGATCTCCACAAAAGTCTCCAGATCGTCTCCCTTCCTCGTGAATTTTTCATGCGGGCGTACATAGACCTCGATGAAGAGATCGCCGTTTGGAGCACCATAATCGCCTGCTTCCCCGTATCCTTCCATCCGGAGACGCATTCCGGTCTCCACTCCGGCTGGGATGTGCACCGAGACCGTCCGCCTTACCTGGGTATGGCCGGATCCCTTGCAGGCAGGGCAGCGTTTCTCAGGTATCCGCCCCCTGCCCCCGCATTCGCTGCAGGTGCTCATGCGCACAAACTGTCCAAAGATTGTCTGGCTCATCTGCCGCATCTGGCCGGTTCCGTCGCACTTGGGACATTTGACCAGTTTCTTGGTCTCGCTGCCGGTGCCGTCGCATGACGGACACGCCTCGGAATGGGCAAGCTCGATATCCCGGTCGGTGCCAAAGACCGCATCCTCGAGGGATATCTGGACCTTCATCAGGAGGTCGTTTCCAGCCTGGGGACCGCTATATCTCCTGTTGCCAAATCCTCCGCCGAAAAAGTCGAAAATATCTCCAAAACCACTGAAATCGGCATGGAACCCTCCTCCGCCGAAGCCTCCTCCACCGGTATAGGATCCCTTGGACGCGCTCGTGAAGGTATCGTGGCCGAGATGGTCGTACTGCGCCCTCTTCTGTGGATCAGAGAGGACGCTGTAGGCTTCATTTATCTTCTTGAAGCGCTCGTCAGCACCCTCTTCCTTGCAGACATCAGGATGGTATTTCCTGGCCAGGTTGCGGTAAGCCTTCTTGATCTCCTTTTCATCCGCGTTCTTTGGTATTCCGAGGATCTCGTAGTAGTCTCCCGCCGCCATGACTTCACTCGTCTTTAACCTTGAAGTCCGCGTCCACTACCGTGTCGTCCTCGGGTGGGGTCTCTCCCCCGCCCGGGGCGGCGCCCTCTTCTCCAGCCTTCTCTGCCTGGGCCTTCTGATATATCTTCGTGGTGATTGAATAGACCGCCTCTGTCAGTGCCTCCACTTCCTTCTTGATATCCTCGCTGTTATCAGAATCCAGGGCCTTCTGGAGATCTCCGACGTGCTGCTCGACCTTCTCCCTGTCAGGCTCTTCTATCTGGTCCGCGCTCTCTTTAAGCAGTTTTTCGGCGGAGAAGATAGCAGTGTCGGCCATGTTGCGAAGCTCGATCTCCTCTCTCTTTTTCTTGTCCTCTTCCTCGTATTGCTTGGCATTATCGACCATCTGGTTGATATCTTCCTCTGATAGCTTCTTATCACCCTTTATCGTGATGGCCTGCTCATTGCCGGTTCCAAGGTCCTTTGCCGAGACATGAATGATACCGTTTGCATCGATATCGAAGGTGACCTCGATCTGGGGGATTCCCCTCGGTGCCGGGGGGATGCCGGTCAGCTGGAACCGTCCAAGTGTGAAGTTGTCCTTGGCAAGAGCCCGTTCTCCCTGCACGACATGAATCTCGACGCTCGTCTGGCTGTCCGCAGCCGTGCTGAAGATCTGGCTCTTCCTGGTGGGGATGGTGGTGTTCCGCTCGATGAGCTTGGTTGCAATACCGCCGAGGGTCTCGATTCCGAGGGTGAGGGGAGTCACGTCCAGGAGCACGATATCCTTCGCTTCACCGGAAAGAACCGCACCCTGTATGGCGGCACCCAGGGCAACACACTCGTCAGGGTTGAGGCCCTTGTCGGGTTCCTTATGGAGGATCTTCTTCACCGTCTCCCTGACAAGTGGCACACGAGTCGAGCCACCCACAAGGAGGACATGATCGATCTGCTCTGGTGAGAGCTTTGCATCGGAGAGCGCCTGTTTGACCGGCTTGACCGTCGACTCCACGAGGTCGCCGATGAGCTGTTCCAGCTTAGCACGGGAGAGATCGATATCGAGGAATTTTGGACCGCTCGCATCCGTGGTGATATAGGGGAGGTTGATATTGGTCTTCATCTTCTGGGAGAGCTCGATCTTTGCGTTTTCAGACGCGTCCCTCAGGCGCTGCATGGCCATCGGATCTTTCTTGAGATCGATACCCTCCTTCTTCTTGAATTCCTCCACCAGGTACTCCATGATCCTCATATCGAAATCATCGCCTCCCAGGTGATTGTTCCCTGAGGTGGCCTTCACCTCGAATACGCCGTCTCCAAGGGTGAGGATGGAGACATCAAATGTACCTCCGCCGAGATCGTATACCAGGACAGTGGCATCGTTCTCCTTATCGATGCCGTAGGCCAGTGCACTCGCGGTGGGTTCGTTGATGATCCGCAACACCTCGAGACCCGCAATCTGGCCTGCATCCTTGGTTGCCTGCCTTTGAGCGTCATTGAAGTAGGCGGGAACCGTGATGACAACCTTTGAAATCTTCTCGCCCAGGTACTCCTCTGCATCGAGCCTCATCTTCTGGAGAATCATGGCTGATATCTCCTGCGGAGTATAGGACTTGTCGTCTATCTTCTTCTTCTCGGTCGATCCCATCTTTCTCTTGATAGACTGGATCGTTCGTTCGGGATTGGTGATCGCCTGCCTCCTTGCAAGGCTTCCCACCAGCCGTTCTCCATCCTTGGTAAATGCCACCACCGAAGGTGTGGTCCGCTGCCCTTCAACATTCGGTATCACTATGGGTTTTCCAGCTTCCATGATAGCCATGCAGGAAAACGTGGTCCCAAGATCAATACCCAGAATCTTTTCCTTTGCCATTTTCACTCACTCTCGCTTTTATTTTCGGTCTGTTTTCCTTTCGAAACAGCCACCCGTGCACAACGTATTATCTTCCCTTCCATGCAGTACCCCGGGCAGATCTCATCGATGATGATACCTTCCTCGTTATCGGAAGGGATACAGGCTACCGCCTCATGCTCTGCCGGGTCAAAGACCCTTCCCATGGATTCTATTCTCCTGATCCCATGGCGTTTTAGGATCGTTTCAAATAACTTGCTGATCTGCTCAAGTCCTTCCCCTGCAGAAGTGTCTTTTGCTGCAAGAGCCCTGTCGAAATTGTCGATCACTTCGAGCAGTTCTACAGCGAATTTTTCAACGGCATAGGTGATACGGGATTCAGTTTCCCGGCTCACCCTCTTCTTATAATTTTCAAAATCAGCTGCCAGCCGAAGGAATCGATTGTTGAGCTCGTCGTATTTTTTCTGCAATTCTTCCGGATCAGGGGAGGACTCTTCCAATTTTACCCCCGATGATTCGTCTTTTTGCTCATCAGGGCCACTAGAAGCCTCCTCTGTTGGTTGAGCCATACAATGATCAGTTATCTATTGCATTGTGGTTCTATATAAATATTATTATCCTGCAAACGGCAGCGGCTGCGTTCATTCGCAAATCCGGTTACGCTGCACAAAAATCAGGGAAACGTATCAGGGTTTTGGGATCCGGATCTTTCGTTCCGCTGCAAGCTCGCGCATCTTCGGGGGAAGAGATTCCCATCGCCACAATCCGCAGGTTATATACCGGTCATCGGTCTTCTTCGAAAACCATTCCCTCAAAAATTTCATCCATCTCCTGTACAGGTCGGGGTGGAGCTCTTTTACACGATCGAATTCACTCTCCAGCATCGCCGGACACATCCAGCATCCCACCCGTTCGAGACCCATCTCGTAGAGTGGATTGTAGGGCAGGTTCCTCCACCATATATAGAGAAAGACTTCCAGCGCCCTCCAGTTCCTGATCGGGGATATATTCAACTGTGATGGATTGAACGGGTTCTTGCTCACTGCCGGCAGACCTGCCCTGACAAAGGATTCATACCACCTGTTGCCCTGCACGGTGACGCATTCACCTGTCTCTGAAAGCCAGTCCTTCACCGGCTTGAGTTTTAAATGTTCGCAGCACCAGCGGTTGTCTTTTCTCGGCGGTCCGGCTTCTCCCGCCTTCTTCCAGAAATCTCTTCCATGCAGCCGGATCGGTATATCCAGCCTGTCTACGAATTCCAGTGTTTCAGGAAACTCCATTCCGGTGTCGACGAAATATGCCGTCTCGACACCGGCCCTCCGTGCCAGTTCGAGTACCGCCGTGCTGTCTTTTCCGCCCGAGAAAGAGATGTTTGCACAGGGTTTATTACTGGTATGCTGCCTGATGAACCTGACCGCGTTGCGCTCGAGATTTTTCAGGGCCTGACTATTTCTCGCCACTGCGATATCCCAGTCCGATTCAGGATATTCACAGGGGACTACCTTTCCAATCTGCTTTATCCTGACATATCCCTCTTTCAACTGACCGATTCCCCAGAGTGATCCGGCCCGTATCACTACTCCGCCGTCGGGAAGGGAACTCTTCACCTTCAGCCGTTTCCCTCCAATCCTTTTGCCTCTCAATGCACTGTCTTTTGCAAGCTGGTCGGTCACATCCACTATTCCCTTCCTGATTTTTTGGACGAGGAACGGGAGAGCTTCAAAGGAGGGATCAAACCTGAACTCTTTTGCACAGGGATCAAATGTGAGCCATCCGAAACGAGCCCCGTTAGCAATGACAAGGTCATTCCTGTCAAGGCCCCCTGTCTTGTTAAAGAGGATGACGTTTGGGATATCCGTGCAGCCGAAACGGCTGGCGAGGATCGAGTGCAGGATATCCATGTCCGCTTTCAGGGCGGGACGGACGTCGTACGGCTTGAGAAGCGGGATTCCGGATCCTTCCCGGCCGCACCTGCAGGTACGTCCGAGGAGCGGTACATTGCATTCGGGGCACCAGTAGAGAACGGATTTTACGGGCGGATTTACCATGGTTTCTATACAGGTCTGAGCCTGTGCGGGGATAATGGTTGAGACCGCGGTCAATGGCCGGCCCACCGGCATGGATCACCGGAGCCTGCATCAGGCTCATAACATATCATGGCAAATAATGCTCTATGAAGTGGGCACTCCTCTCCGTTTGGGACAAACAGGGTATCGTGGAACTCGCCGCGGACCTGGCAAATCACGGTATAGAGATACTCAGTTCGGGGGGTACGGGCAGGGAACTCCGGGATGCCGGCATCGGGTTCACCGAGGTTGCTGCATATACAGGCTTTCCAGAGATGATGGACGGTAGAATAAAGACGCTCCATCCACGCGTTCATGGAGGGCTCCTGGGCCGGAGAAGCATCGATGACCAGGTCATGCTGGAACACGGGATCACGCCGATCGATCTGCTGGTCGTCAACCTCTACCCGTTTTCCGAGATGTCGAAAAAGGATCTTGGACTGCCTGAACTGGTCGAATACATCGATATCGGGGGCCCTGCAATGATCCGGGCCGCTGCCAAGAACCATGCCGACGTGGCGGTGATAGTCGATCCGGGAGACTATGGGCTGGTCAGCAAGGCCCTGGATAAGGGCGGGTTTTCGAAGCAGGAAAGGCTCGAACTTGCACGAAAAGCCTTTGCAGCAACGGCAGCCTATGACGCTGCCATAAGCAACTATCTCTATTCGCTGGATGCCGAATTCCCCGAGGTGTACACGACACAGTTCAAAAACGGAAGAACCCTCCGGTACGGGGAAAATCCCCACCAGCGGGCAGCGGTATATGGAACGGGGGGGATTGCACTCCAAAAACCACTCCAGGGGAAGGAGATGTCATACAACAACTACCTGGACCTCAACGCCGCTGTGGGTCTGCTTTCGGAATTTGAAGAGACCACCGCAGTGATTGTCAAGCACAACAACCCCTGTGGAGTAGCCGTGGGCGAATCCGTTCTTGGAGCATACGTAAAAGCCCGGGACGTGGACCCCGTGTCTGCCTACGGATCGGTAGTGGCTCTCAACGGGCTCGTGGACGGTGCCCTGGCAGACGAGATCAATTCCACCTTCGTAGAAGTGGTCTGCGCCCCGGAGTATACCGCCGAAGCCCTCAATATCATGAAGAAGAAGGAGAACATGAGGGTGCTCGAATTACAGACCACGACCGGAGGTCGCGAGATTCGCACGATCGACGGGGGGGCCCTCGTTCAGCATACGCCCCCATACAGGGAACACTGGCGTGTGGTGACGGATCGGGATGCGACACCGGCCGAGATGAGAGCACTCTCCCTGGCCTGGAAGGTCTGCAAGTACACCCGCAGCAATACGATAATCTTTGCAGACCAGGAACGGACGCTTGGTATCGGAGCGGGCCAGATGAGCAGGGTCGATGCGGCACAGATTGCCATCGAAAAATCCCTCTATTCGCTCGAGGGATCGGCAGTCGCCTCGGATGCATTCCTGCCGTTCCCCGACACACTTGAAGTCGCCGCGGCTGCAGGAGCCACGGCCCTTGTCCAGCCCGGGGGATCAATCCGTGACCAGGAGGTCATCGACGCGGCAAATGCGGTGAAGATGGCGATGGTATTTACCGGGATCAGGCATTTCCGGCATTAGATAACATTCGATATCCATTTGACGATTGGAGACGTGATTTTTCAATGGACTATGGGAAATTGATCGGAGACTCATTTGACTATACCATGGATGGTCTCACAAAAAACCTGGCAACCTGGGCCATACTGGTTGTATTGACGGTTTTGCCGATAGTGCCGATGGGAATAATTTTCATCGCCATGCTGCCGTCATTTTTGGCAGGGACCACGCCAAATATTGCTTTATTGATTGGAGGATTCGCCATTGCTTTCATTTTGGCAATACTGCTTTCCGCATTCTACATGGGCTACCTGATCCGGATATACAGGGGAGTTGTGCCGTTACCCGCAGTATCCGGCTATAAAAGGCTCTTTGTCGACGGCATCAAGTACATCATTATCGGAATCATCTACTCTATTCCGGCCTTCCTCATCATTCTTGTCCTGGTGGTGGGCCCTCTGTTCGTAACTGTTTTCTCCGGTGAACCGGGATTCAACAGCATTTTACTCATGCTCGGCAGTGCCATGATCGGGATGTTACTCGCCCTGATTGCGGGATTTATTCTGATGCTCTTCTTCTTCATCGGCAAAATCCGGTTTGCCCGTACAGGAAAAATCGGGGAGGCATTCAATTTCCACGCGATTAAAGATACCATCGGAAAGATCGGCTGGGGGACATACATTCTTGCCGTGATCATTTTGTGCGTCATACTGGTTATTGTCGAGACCATTCTCGGAATTATTCCATTTATCGGTGCGATACTCCAGGTAATCTTTGCACCATTGATATCCATCTTTTCGGCAAGGTATATCTGTCTTGTATATGATTCTCTTGAAGATTCAACCGATTCACAGGCGCATGCACCATGATCTCTTCACAAACCTCTTTTATGACAACATGAAGGGCACTGTTTGAATTGGAATTGCGGGAGGAAGGAACATTTTTTTAACTCTATCTGCTTAACCATAGGCATATAAAAGTGATTGTTATGGAAATCGGAAAAGCACTGGGTGACTCTTTAGAGTATGCCAAAGAAGCAATCTGGGGGAAATGGGTCAAGTGGATCCTCCTCATCATTTCGATGATCATCTTCCCCCTGATACTCGGGTACACCATGGAGATATACCGGGGAAAGAAACCCGCCCCGGAACTTGAACACTGGGGAAAACTCTTCATTGACGGATTGAAACTGCTCGTCGCCGGCCTGATCTGGGCGATACCCATCATCATCGTTGCAGCGCTCGCTATAGGAGCGCCCATTTTCGCAATGATGGGCAATCCATCACAAGCAGCAATGATGGGCGCATTTGCCGCAATGGCTGTCGGGTTTATCATCATGATGATCGTTGCCTTCATCATCGGGCTCTTCTCCATCATCGGTATAATCCGGATGGCACGGACAGAGCGGTTCGGCGAAGCATTCAACTTCAGCGCAATCCTGGCAAAAATCCGGGCCATCGGCTGGGGTAACTACATCATCGCCCTGATCGTCCTCTGGATCGTCAGTTTCGTCATCGCGATGATCTTAAACATCCTCATGGCCATCCCCTTCATCGGCTGGCTGATATACCTCTTCCTCATCGTACCGTTCATCATATTCGAGGCCCGTTACCTGGCCATTTTATATGAGAGCGGAGTCGAGAGTGCGCCTGTTGAGACAGTATAATTTTTTTTTACTTACACAATTCATTCCTTGAAAAAAGCAAAGATATTCATGAAAATGGCGTAGCCATTTTTCCATATTTGAGAGGGATTCCTTCCATGTAACAGCCGGTAGCAATCTGGTCCCCGGATCTGGCAGCCATCCTCAGCCCATATATTCGAAATTTCTGTTGAAAAACAGATCTGCGGGTTGCATCTCTTAGTCGTGAGAATTATTATCTGTCTGGAGACGACCGGTCGGTTTTTTGGGTCCGGCAGATATGCGACGTTTCTACTCTGAAAAAGAGATGCAAAAGAGAGATGCCTGGCAAAACGCAAAAGAGAACAGGGGCATTTAAATACTCTCCTGTACCAGTACGTACCGTGGTGGAACTTCCATGACAGATCGTTTTATTCGCTGAAAAGATACGCTTTTTTGATACTACGTTAAGAGACGGAGAACAGACACCGGGCGTCTCCTTAAAGCCCACCGATAAACTTGAGATCGCAACCAGGTTAGCCGATATCGGAGTCGACGTGATAGAAGTCGGTTCTGCAGCAGCCTCGGAAGGCGAGCGTGAAGCCATCCGGATCATCTCGGATGCAGGGCTTTCGGCCGAGATCTGTACCTATGTACGTGCCGTGAAGGGCGACATCGATTATGCCGCAGATTACGGTGCCGATTCGGTACACCTGGTAGTGCCGGTCAGCGACCTTCACATCGAGAAGAAGATGCGAAAGAGCAGGGCAGATATCTGCAAGATGGCTTTTTCGGCAGTCGAGTATGCCAAGGAACGAGGGCTTATTATCGAGCTCTCGGGCGAAGATGCATCGAGGGCCGATCCGGGTTTCCTGTACGATATCTATTCGGAAGGCCTTGAGAGGGGAGCAGACCGGCTCTGTTTCTGCGATACCGTCGGCCTTCTCACCCCTGAAAGGGTTGCCGAGATCATTCCGCCCCTCTGCATTGCTCCGCTCTCTATCCACTGCCATGACGACCTTGGTTTTTCCATGACCAACACCATGGCGGCCCTGAAGGCCGGAGCGACATGTGCGCATACTACGATAAACGGCCTTGGTGAGAGGGCCGGGAATACCCCGTTCGAGGAACTGGTGATGGCACTTGAGATCCTGTACGACTACTCAACAGGCATCCATACCGATCAGCTGTACCAGCTCTCCACTATCGTGTCCAGGCTGACAGACGTTCCTCTCCCCACCAACAAAGCGATTGTAGGGGAGATGGCGTTTACACACGAAAGTGGCATCCATGCACATGGTGTCCTTCGTGAGCCGAGCACCTATGAGCCGGTGAAACCCGAGACTATCGGGAGAAAACGGAGGATACTCCTCGGGAAGCATTCGGGGAAGGCGGCGGTGGAGGCAGCCTTGAACGAGATGAACTACTACCCCGACGAGATCCAGCTGCAGGAGATCCTGAAGCGGGTCAAGGATCTCGGTGACCGCGGGATGCGGATAACCGATTCAGACATGATGGCCGTCACCGAGGCGGTTATGGCCATCGAGTGCCGCCCGGTCCTGAAGATGAGGCAGTTCACGGTCGTGAGCGGGTCCAATGTAATCCCGACGGCATCTGTCACGCTCGTTGTCAAGGACGAGGAGATCACCGGTGCTTCAACCGGGACAGGACCCGTAGATGCGGCCATGGAGGCGCTTCGAAAGTCGGTTTCAGCAGTGGCAGACATCAGGCTCGAGGAATACCATGTAGATGCCATACACGGGGGAACGGATGCATTGGTCGACGTAACGGTAAGATTAAGTAAAGACGGGAAGATAATTACGTCTCGCGGCGCCAGGACCGATATAATCATGGCAAGTGTGGAAGCGGTCATCGCCGGCATGAACAGATTGTTGAGGGAAGAGGATGAAAACCGGAGCGAAAATCCTGATAGAAGGACTGCAGCATGAAGGAGTCGAGACCATTTTCGGATATCCCGGTGGTGTCGTACTGCCTGTATATGACGAACTATACAATTCAGACCTGCAGCACATCCTTGTACGGCATGAACAGGCAGCAGCACATGCCGCTGACGGCTATGCCCGCGCCAGCGGCAGGGTGGGTGTATGCCTGGCCACGTCCGGTCCCGGGGCATGCAACCTTGTAACAGGAATAGCGACGGCCTACATGGACTCTATCCCCATGGTGGCGATCACCGGGCAGGTCCCGACCAATCTGCTTGGAAATGATGCATTCCAGGAGTCGGATATAACAGGCATCACCCTGCCGATCACCAAGCACAACTACCTGGTCAAGAGGACCGAAGACCTGGGCCACGTGGTCAGGGAGGCGTTTTATATCGCCGGAACAGGGCGCCAGGGCCCAGTTCTGATAGATCTCCCGAAAGACGTGAGTACCGGGGAGAGCGAGTATGAATACCCCAAAGACGAACCCGTCACGCTGCGGGGATACCAGCCGACGGTCAAGGGACACGCAAGACAGATCGAGAAAGCGATAGAGATGCTTCTTGAGGCTGAGAGACCTGTCATCTACGCGGGTGGAGGAGTGATAGCCTCGAATGCCTCTGCCGAACTGATGGAGCTTGCGGAAAGGCTTGCGATCCCGGTCACATGCACTCTGATGGGTCTCGGAGGGATTCCCTGCGACCACCCCTTAAGTCTTGGTATGCTCGGGATGCATGGGACGCAGTACGCCAATTATGCCGTAACCGAGAGCGATCTCCTGATCGCGATAGGTGCCAGGTTCGACGACAGGGTAACAGGCAAGCTCGATACCTTCGCCCCGCATGCCAGGATCATCCACATCGATATCGATCCTGCCGAGATTGGAAAGAACAAGAAAGTCGACGTGCCGATCGTGGGCGATGTGAAATATGTGCTCCGGGAGATGGTCGCACATGTCCAGAAAATGCCCCGTTACCAGAAATGGAATATGAGGATAAAGGCGTGGAAGGAAAAATACCCGATGCAATACAAGAGCGACGGAGTTTTGCGACCGCAGTACGTCATCCAGCAGTTGAGCGAGCTCCTGGACGGGGAAGGTACCATCGTGAGCGAGGTAGGCCAGAACCAGATGTGGACCGCCCAGTATTACTGTTTCAAAAAGCCCAGGACATGGATCACGTCAGGCGGCCTCGGGACCATGGGGTACGGGTTCCCTGCCTCCATCGGCGCTCACTTCGCACGGCCCGACCAGCCGGTCTTCGATATTGCCGGTGACGGCAGTTTCCAGATGACGATCCAGGAACTGGGGACCGTTGCCCAGTACAACATCCCGGTCAAGGTAGCGATCCTGAACAACCGGTTCCTCGGGATGGTCAGGCAGTGGCAGGAACTCTTCTATGACCGGCGTTACTCCTTTACCGAGCTTCCGCCCGTTGATTTCGTAAAGATTGCCAATGCCTATGGTGTCGAGGGGTTACGTGTTGAGGCGGTAGAGGACGTCGCCCCGGCACTGAAAGCCGCACTCGATTGCGACGGTCCCTTTGTGATGGATTTCAGGATCGAGCGCGAGGAGAATGTCTTTCCGATGGTCCCAGCAGGAGCGGCAATCAACGAGATGATCGGGGGGTCTCCCAAATGAAATCACATACGCTCTCCATTCTCGTCGAGAACAAGGCAGGAGTGCTCTCCAGGGTCACCGGCCTCTTCTCGCGGCGGGGATTCAACATCGAGAGCCTGGCAGTGGGAACATGCGAGGAGTCCGGCACAAGCCGGATCACAATCGTCTGCATCGGCGACGACGCCAAGATCGAACAGGTCATCAAACAGCTGAACAAGCTGATCGACGTGATAAAAGTCTCCGATATCACCGATATCGAACGCGTCGAGAGAGAACTCGCACTCATCAAGGTGAATGCAGAGCCGGGGAGCAGCCGGGCTGAGATCATGCAGATCGCCTCCATCTTCAGGGCGCAGATCATCGACGTTGGGACAAGAAGCCTGGTCCTGATGCTCACCGGGGATACGGAAAAGATCGATGCCATGGAGAAACTGCTCCGCCAGTATGGTGTAAAGGAACTGGTCCGGACTGGAAGAATTGCAGTCATTCGGGGCGCAAAAACCGTAATGGAAAGATAATTCATTTTTCTAGGGGAGTAAATCCCATTTGTTCAATTTTTCTTCATGAATTTTAAAATAAACCACATATTGGGAGAGACATACGCTCCTGGGGGGTTCACTACCCTTCACCCCCCGCCGCTTCGGCGTCCCCCCACAAGACGATAGAGACTGTATCAATGTATATGACGGTCAACCCTGCCTACCTGATATCGCATTGGAGGGGGGGTCAGGAGATGTTATCTGTTTCTCACTAAATATACAGTAAATGACGCTCCCAGGGGCTGCGCTTCGCTTGCCCCTGCCGCTGCGGCGAACCCCAAAAAGGCGATAAGGACTGCTCTGGGGGTGATCTTATCTTCCCAATAAATCCCTATCAACCCTGTCCACAGACTATCTTCTGCAGGGGTCTGGGGGTGCAACCCCCAGTGATCACTTAAAGACACTTCTAAAGGCTATACTTCGACTGTCCCTACCGTTGAGGCATTAAAAAATGCGATAGGGACTGCACCGGGGAAGCTCTTATCTTCCCAATAAATCCCAATCAACCCTGTCCACAGGCTATCTTCTGCGGGGGTCTGGGGGTGCAACACCCAGTAATCATAATTACTTATATTCCCGGCGGGAATAACTGTGCTTCTCCGAGGAGCCGCCGTGAACGACAATGTAGAGCCATTCGTACAGGGATTTTAAGGTTCCGAACTGCTCGTAACGGCGCATGGAGAACGCGACCCGCATCCGGCTGTCAAACATCACATTCCCGAGCTTCGCCATCCGTTTCGCGATCTCCAGATCGTCGCCGGCGTCGATGATCCTGTACATGCCGGCCTCCAAAAATGCATCCTTCAAGAACGCGGTGTTGCATCCCAGTGTATAATACAGGGTTTTCGTATGATACCCGATTCTTGAGAACGTATTGGCGAGTGCGAGGGAGAACCAGTTCTTGACGCCTTCCTCTATCGGATCGACAGGGCCATACAACTGGACGATATTATGCCTCTCAAAGTCGTCCCTGATGACCTCCAGCCAGTCTTTAGGGATGATACAGTCGGCATCCGTAGTCGCCAGGATCTTACCTCCGGCCCTCATCGCCCCGTCATTTCTCGCCCCGCCAACCTTTTTGCTGGTCTGTATGAAGACGAGATCGGCATACTTCTCCGCAATCTGGCGGGTATTGTCTTTTGAATTACCATCCACGACGATGATTTCATATTCATCCCTCGGAAGGGTCTGCCTGGAGAGCGATTCGAGGCAGCGGCCGATATTTGCCTCCTCGTTATATGCAGGGACGACGACGGATATCATGATTCCAGCAGATCCTGGTATAATTCCAGGTGACGGGTCGCACTGTCCCGTATATCGAACCGGGCTGAGAATTCCCTGGCCTCATTCGCATACCGTTTCTGGAGGGGAGGATCCCTCAGAAGATCCTCCGCCTCTTCCCTCTCCGAAAAATAGAGGATGTTGTCTCCGAATATCTCACGGAACTCGATGATATCCCTGGCAATCACGGGAAGCCCACAGGAGAGTGCCTCGAGTATGACGAGGCCGAATGTCTCTGCGTACGAGGGCATTAGGAAGACGTCGGCCGCACTGTATGCCTTCACTATCTCGTCCACATAGCCGGTAAAGATCACGTTATCCCCGCACCTCCTCTTGAGATGCTTAATCTTTGCATAATCCTTCGAGAGGGCCCCATAGGGAAAACCTCCCACCCACACGAATGTCTTTTCCGGAAAGGCCCTGGAGAGGGCAAGGAAGTCATACAGACCTTTTCTCGGGGTCTGCTGGGCCACAGAGAGCACCATATCATGTTCTTCCGGGATTTTGTATTTTTCCCTGAATTCTTCCCTCTTGGCGAAATCCCGCTGGAAATATTCACGGTTTACGCCATTTGGAATCATTGTCACCGGCATATCCGGGATCATCTCGCAGACCTCTTCGTGGCACGGCTGGGAGATGGTCACGATATGATCGAATTTCCGGTAGATTTTGGGATACCTCTTGTTTATCATCCGGGCGAGGGCGATGTTACCCTCGTTGATCCTCGGGGTGGAATGTGCGGTGAGGACCTTCTTTCCTTCAGCATACTTCCTGTTGAACAGGGCAAACGGGCCGAACGTGTGATAATGGACCACGTCCGCCCGATCTTTCCGTGATTTCCAGCTCACCTCGATCCCGTTCATATCGGCAAGCTGACGGTAGAGCGTCTTCGCAACGGTCGCACACCCGATGTACTTGAAGAAGAGCATGTCCTCAACATAGAAATCGACTTTCATATCTCTTCCTGCATAAAATCAAGCACGCTCCTGATGCAGCCGTCCATGTTGAGGTATTCGAACTGGGAGAACCTCCCGACCAGCGATATCTGGCGGTGACTGCAGTATTCTTTAATCGTGGCAATATTCTCCAGGTAATCAAGATCGTACACCACGTAGGCATACCTGTGCCGTTCCGTCCCGGAATAGACGACATCCGCGGGACTGGCAAAACCCATCCGCTCGAGCGATTCGATAACATGGCTGATGATCTCTTCGTCCGGCATCTTTGATACGGCATCACCCTCGTTATAGGTTATCTCGGCAAGGATGGCTCCATGTCCTTCCGGTGCAACGCGGGAACTGTAATTTGAAGGGAAGGATATGCGGTTTTCGAGTCCGGTCTCCCTGTCAGGGACGTAGAGCCATGAGACAGGGGGGACATCCCCCTTCACCCCGATAAATACGCAGCGGATGGAGTTATACCGGAGCGATGCGACCGCGGAGGACACAGGATCCGGGACATCGTCAAGGGCTGCGAAGAGTTCCTGGAGAGGGATGCAGCTGATCAGCCTGTCCGCGGTCACCTCTCGTCTCCCGTCACTCACATGCCACAACCCGTCCTTGTGTACTACCTTTTTTACCCGGAAACCGCAGGTGATGAGATCCTCGATCCCGAACTCGAGCGCCCTGACCAGGGCCGCGATTCCTCCCTCGAGAGGATATGAAAAGACGGCCTGGTGGATGTATCCCTCGGTCTCGATCCCGATGGCCGACTTTATCACGTCCTCCACCGGAGGCCGTGGCACCCTGTCCTCGACCCAGTGGAGAGACATCTTCTCTGATGGATAATTCCAGATCTTTTCATTGTAGGGAACCATGTACAGCTCGGCGATCCCCTTTCCGAAGGTATGGTAGATCCAGTCCCGGAAATTGGCCGGGGGCGGCAGTTCATCCTTCTCGGCCAGGATAAGGTTTTTAATGAATTCGTTTATGCAGAAGAAGCGATCTTCCTTGGGAAGCTGGTAAAGTCCGTTCTCGAAGGGATAATGCACCAATGTCCCTTTGTAGAGGATCTTGGTGTTCCGTTCCCGCCTTTCGATATTTTCACCGAGAACGGAATGAATGAACCGGAGGACCTCGAGATCGCGGGAGAATATGATATGCGACCCACCCGTATCAAAGGTAAAACCCGCTTCCTCCCTGGAGCGGCAGAGTCCTCCCGTCGTCTCCTCTGCCTCAAGCACCTGCACCGTTACACCCGCCTGGTGGAGCTGCCTTGCAAGGGCGATACCTGTCAGTCCGCCCCCCAGAATTAACGTATTCACTAGTATACTAATTCGCAGGGGGGATTTATATGATTGACCATCGCCATCGGATTAACGAAACTTCATCCCTGATCAGGGCACCCGGGGAAGCGAACAATTCTTCATACATTCCCCCGATAACTCTTGATTCGGCATGGTAACAGCGAAAACCAGGGTTACTTTCTCAAACCTTGACAGGGTACTGTATCCCGAGCTTGGAATATCCAAAAAAGAGGTGATCGAATATTATATCAGAAAAGCTCCCCTGATGATCCCTCTCCTCGAGGAAAGACCCCTGACGGTACGGAGATTCCCTGATGGGATAGGAAAAAAGGGCTTCTTCGGAAAAGATGTACCCCGGAACGCACCGGAATGGATCAGGACATACACCATGGAAAGAGGGGGAGATGATACAGAATACATCATCTGCAACGATCTCGACACGCTCATATGGCTTGCAAACCTTGCAGCGATCGAGATTCATATTCCTCTTTCGCGGGTACCGTCCGTTGATAAGCCCGACCTGGCCCTGTTCGATATCGATCCGGAACCTCCCGCGACATTTCGTGATGCATGCCGCGTGGCAGGCTCGCTGAAGAAACTGCTCGAAGAACTGGCGATTCTCTCGTTCCCAAAGACTTCAGGGAAAAAAGGAATCCATGTTGTAGTCGCGATCGAAAGGAGATACACGTTTCGGCAGATACGCGATTTCGTCCACGGGGTGGGCATGCTCCTGGAACGGGAGCACAAAGATGTGAGAGCCGAATTCGCAGATTCCCGTGAACCCGGAACGGTCTTTGTCGATTATCTCCAGAATGCCAGGGGAAAGACGATGATAGCCCCGTACAGCCTCAGATCCGAACCGGCTGCCACGGTCTCGGCACCTCTGGAATGGTTCGAGCTTTCGGGGGAGATACGACCCGAAGATTTTAATATTGCCACGATAATCTCGAGAAAAGATGATCCCTGGAGGGAGATCTTTGAACACCCTCAGGAGATTGTGGTGAGATGAGATGAGTCTGAAAAAGAGAGATCAGGAGACGGTATCACCCCGTCCCTTCTGGACCGGCACCATCAGTATCGGTCTTGTGAACATACCGGTAAAACTCGTCACCATGATACAGGACCAGTCGGTCTCATTCCGTCTCCTCCACCGGAAGGATAAACATCCCATCCATTACGTCCGGGTCTGTGAACACGACAACGAGGTGGTACCCTGGGAAGATGTAGTCAAGGGCTACGAGGTGGGCAAAGATGAATATGTCATTTTTGAAAAAGATGAGCTGGAAGCGTTGAAACCCGAATCCGACAGGAAGATCAGCCTGGACAAGTTCGTGTATTCACTCTCCGTCGATCCGGCCTACTACCAGAAGAGCTACATCCTCCTCCCCGACAAAAATATTGAGCCCTATTCCCTTCTCCTTCACGCATTCCGCGAGTCCGGAAGGGCAGGCGTAGGCCGGATCACGCTTCGCACCAAGGAATACCCGGCCCTGGTCAGGGAATACCGGCAAGCCCTCGTCCTCACCACTCTCCATTATCCGGGCGAGATCGTCGATTGCGGCAGTATCGAGGAACTGCAGGATATGCCGGAACCCAAAGAGAGGGAGATCGAGCTCGCAACAAGGATCATTGACGATTTATCAGGGGATTTCGACATCAACGAATTCCATGACAGATACCGCGAGCGGGTGGAGGAGGCCGTAGAGAAGAAACTGAAAGGAGAGACCGTAAAGATCGAGAGGCCGAAGGCAGAAGCGGCGAAAGAACTGATGGAGGCCCTTGAGGAGACGCTTGAGCAGATGAAGGCTCAATAGGCAGGTAAGATGAAAAAAACAGGGAAGTGAACGAGATGCCGCTTGATGAATACCGGAAGAAGAGAGATTTTGAACGGACGAAAGAGCCGGAAGGAACAAGGAAGGAATCAGATGGCCACCCCCTCTTTGTGATACAGGAACACGAGGCGAGCCACCATCATTTTGACCTGAGGCTCGAGAGAGAGGGAGTGCTCAGGTCATGGGCCGTTCCCAAGGGAGTCCCGGAGAAGTCCGGGGAGAAGAGGCTTGCGGTCGCCACCGAGGACCACCCCCTCGAATACGCGGATTTCGAAGGTACAATACCTGAAGGGGAATACGGCGCCGGGACCGTCTCGATCTGGGATAAGGGACTGTATGAACCACTTGTCTGGGAGGATGACAAGATAGAGGTTATGATGAAGGGGGAGCGCATCACCGGCAGGTACGTCCTTGTCAGGTTCAAATCTGCGGGCGAAAAAGGCTGGCTCATACTGAAAGCGAAGCCTGGGTAAAAAAATTATTTTGGCTGTATGTACCAGCCGGTCATGGTCTCGTCAAGCACCGTGGCATCATTCCTGGCGGTGAGAAGGCTTACCGCAACCATCGCCACGAACGAACAGGTGACCGCGTAGATGGAGAAGTGCATGGGCAGCTTCGCAACGAACTGGTAATAATATCCAAAGACCCCTGAAGCGACCAGTCCTGCCGCCATGCTGGCGATCGCCCCCTCGCGGGTAGCACCTCTCCAGTAGAGGCCGGCAAGGAGCGGAACCGCAAACGTCGAGAGCATCACCCCGATACCCATCCATATCAGGAACGCGAGTATATCGGGGGGATTTATGGCAAAGAGCAATGTTATTACGGCCGCGACGACGGTCGTTATACGGCTGATCTTGAGGACGTCACTGTCCTTTGCCTTCGGTTTTAAGACATTCCTATAGATATCCCACCCAAACATCGAACCGACGGTGAGCATCAGCCGGTCGGTTGTAGACATGACGGCGGCGAGGATGATGACTGCGAATATCCCCCAGAGGTATACGGACTGTGTTGCATACTGCACCGCATATACAAAGACAAAGTCCTGTGCATTGGCTACATCGGGAAGTGATAAGAGACCATCTGCGACCATCGCCCGCCCTGCAAACCCTGAGAACTTGATGAGGAACATCACGAGCCCGTATACCAGGAACGAGACGAGTGGCACCCACTTGAAGTATCGGCATTCTTTCACCGCCAGGACATTGTTTATGACATGGGGTGCGCAGGACAGGCCTATCATCAGCAGGATGGCGAAGGAGAAGAGGAACTCGGGCGTACAGAAGGCATATGCCGCATACGAGGCAGGGAATGCAGGCTGGACAAGGTTGGGATCGATTCCGGCGAGAACCTCGTTGACATGCGTGATCCCTCCGGCAGACATGATGACAAGCGGCGCCATGATTAGAACACCTATGAGGAGCAGCAGCCCCTGGAAGAGGCTTGTCCACGCCACTGCATAGAGACCTCCCAGGGTCGTGTACGCCGTGACGATGACGGCGGCGATGAGAAGCGCCATCCAGTGCGGTATCTCGAAGAGCCACATCAAAACGATACTGATGGCGGTGTACTGCCCTGCAAGATATATCAGGGAGACGATGATTCCTGCAACCGAACTTAAGCCCCTGAGCGTTCTCGGGCTCTGGAACCGGTGTGCGAAATAGTCCTGGACCGTCATGTATCCCGCAGATCTCCCCACGTGCTGGAGCTTGACGCCGAAGAAGATCACGCAGAATGAGATTGCAAGGGGGACGAAGATCTGCTCCCAAATACCGGGCCATCCCGAGAGGTACCCAAACCCGCTGACCCCAAGGAGGGACATGCCGCTGCACACCGTACCGATCATGAGAACCGTAAAGAGCCAGAAGCCAAGGGATTTGCCGGCGCAGATAAAATCGTCGCAGTTCTTGATCTTCTTGGAGGCTATGATCCCTATACCCAGGAGGGCGCAGAGATAAATACCCACGATGATGATATCGAGGAGATCTGCCATCAGAAGACCTCCCTGTACCTCAAGGCCCACAGGGCAAGGAGCACCACTATGAGAGCCACAGCCGAACTCACGGTAAAAATAGTGATATCAGGAAGTCCGAACATGAAATTAAATATTTGCACCTGATTGTAGATAATGATCTCGATTTTTGTGTGAAAACAGGCACTGCAGTCTCACAATATTTATCTGTGAATAGATCCAACACAGATCTTAATTATCTGTTTCTGCTCATTTCGGCCTTAAAAAATCGATTCTTACAACCAGCAGTCGAATAGCAATCTTTATTTTTCTATCAGACAAACTATGTCATGCTATAACATAGCATACAGAACAACAAGGTAAGACATGCATGAAGTTAATAATCGCGATTGCAGCAGTGCTGATTATCGGTTTTACCCTCATGGCAGGGTGTACCGAACAACAGGCAAGTGTCGACGAGCTGAAGATCGGTGTCGTGGCTTCCATGACAGGGGCCGCCAGTACCACAGGAAAGGATGTCTGGCAGTCTGCCGTTCTAACCGCTGATGAGATAAATGCCGCAGGCGGTGTATACGTGGAGGAACTCGGTAAGAAGATACCTATCCGACTGATCCAGGGTGACGATGAATCCACGCGCGAAGGCGGCCAGAAAGCGGTTTCCAGGCTCATTACACAGGATAACGTGGATGTGCTGGTAGGCGGTTTTTCGAGTGCGGTGGTCTCGGCTCACCAGTCGATTGTCGCCGAACACAAGGTTCCGTATATCATTACCGGCGCCTCCACTCCAATCATCACCAGGAGGGACGATGTGGACACCTATTACATGTTCCACCATGCGCCGACCACCGACGCTTCAGGCGGCCAGACGACGATATTCATTGACGATACGATAAGGCCGACAATCAATGAAAAATTCGGGTTTTCGGCCGACCGCCCTCTGCGACTGGCGATCCTCTACCAGGACAGCCCCTACGGAAAGGGACAGCAGGAGGCAATTAAGAATACCATCTCACAGGAAAACCTGAATATCGAAGTCGTATCGGAAGAGACCTTCAGGATGGGCGAGACAGATTACCGGACGGTGCTGACCGCTGTCAAGAATTCAGACCCGGACGTGGTATATGTCGTGGCGTTCTTAAACGAGCAGATCCCGGCTGTGACTCAGGCGAGGCGGGATGTCGGCCTGAACAAGATCTTCATCGCGGTCGAACCAAACGACGACCCCGATTACTACAGCGGGGTCGGTAGATATGGTGAATACTCAATCATCCAGAGCCGTTTTTCCCCATACACCGTTCCGAAAGGACCCATACAGGATTCGGTGGATAAATTCGTCAACGACTTCGACGATAAGTGGGGAGGATTCCCCGGCATGATGGGAGCGGCAACATATGAAGGTGTATACGTTGCAGCACAGGCCGTCGAGGACGCAGGGTCACTGGACAAGGCGAAGATCAGGGATGCAATCGCACAGGTCGAGATGCCCCAGATGGTCGAGGCGATGATGAACCAGACGATTACCTTCTCAGAAGACTACCGGGAGAGCACGTTCGAACTGTACATGGAACAGCTCTTCTGGGATGATGAGATTCAGGAGACCAGGCCGAAGATTGTCTGGCCATCAAATCTAAAAGAGACAGATTTTGTCCTTCCCGACTGGTTTGAGCCAGGGAAGGAATAATTTTTCCAATTATTTATTATTGCGGGAGATTCAAGAGAGATATATGGTGGTGAGTCTTGACATTGCACTCCAGGTAATAATCTGGGGACTCTACGCGGGGTGCATCTACATACTTCTGGCGACAGGCCTGAACCTGATCTTTGGTGTGATGAAGATCGTGAACTTCGCACATGGCGAACTGCTCATGCTCGGGGCCTTCGTCACATTCTCTTTCTATACCGTATCCGGTTTCAATCCCTATGTGTTGCTCGCCGCCTCGATCCCTATCCTCATCGTGGTTGGTGTCATAATCGAGCGGCTCTGTTTCAGGCCCATTCTCGGCACAGGAAAATTAAACGAGATATTCATCAGCCTGGGCCTCATCTACATTATCCAGAACGCGGCGGCGATCATCTGGACCGATGAATGGAGAATCATCCACAGTCCGTACGAGAGTATCACCATCTCGATCCTTGGGGTAAATATGCCGCTCGATTATCTCATCATCATCGTCACCACCATCGCGATCCTCGTCGCACTCTATCTCTTCCTGCGAAAGACTACCCTCGGGAGGGCGATGCGGGCCACCAGCCAGAACAGGAAGGGTGCGATGCTGATGGGGATAAATGTCGAACGAATGGATATGATCAGCTTCGGCATCGGTGCGGGGCTTGCAGGTGCAGCAGGTACCCTCTGGGTCGTGAGCGGCCAGGTCTTCAATCCGTATATGGGATCCCTCCCGGCCATCAAGGCGTTTGCCATCGTCATCATCGGGGGGCTCGGAAGCATCCCGGGGGCGATCGTCGGCGGGCTGATATATGGTATTGCCGAGAACTTTGCGATATTCACGCTCGGCGGAGCGTGGAAGGATGCCATCTCTTTCCTGATCCTCATACTCGTGCTGATAGTCAAGCCAACGGGAATTTTCGGAGAGTCCTCGGAATGATTTCAATGGCCGATCTCAAAGAGAGGAAGAACCAACTCCTCCTTGCCGCACTCATATTTGCCTTCATCGTTCCGTTCCTCTTCGGCGTCAACCTGTACATCCTAACCGTCCTTATCCTGATGCTGGTCTTCATCATCTATTCATCGGCATGGAACTTCCTGACCTACACCGGGCAGGGATCACTTGGACATGCGGCATTCTTCGGTCTCGGGGGATATGGATCCGCGCTCATCGCGGCTGCAACCGGTCTTACCCCATATATCACTATCTTCATCGGATCAGGTCTCGCAGCGCTCGTTGGGCTCTTTATCGGCACCATCTGTGTCCGTCTGAAGGAGTGGTTCCTGGCCATGGTGACATTCGGGTTTGCGATCATCATCCAGACACTCATGGTGAGCCAGTTCTCGACCTGGACCGGCGGCTGGGACGGTATCGCTGCACCACGGCTGCTCTCAAGCAGCATCCCAAATTACCTCTTAATCGAGTATTACTCGATCCTGGTGATAACGGTCGTGATCATCGTCATCTTCTATTTTATACTCCGATCCCGGATCGGCCTCGCGTTTGCAGCTATCCGTGAAAACGAGCTTGAAGCACGGGCGGCGGGAATCAACCCCGTGAAGTACCGGCTTTTCGCCTTCATGATCAGTGCATACTTTGCGGGTGTGGCCGGAGCACTCGAGATCCACCACATGGGATACATCACGCCAGAAATATTCGGAGTCGACATCTCCTTCTGGCCGGTGATCTATTCCATCAGTGGAGGCCTTGGGACACTCGCGGGCCCAATCGTCGGGACGGTCGTGATAACCCTGCTCTGGGATGGACTCCAGTCACTCGGGATCTCGTATGCCAGGTACATCGTCATCGGCATACTGCTCATCCTGATCATCATCTTCCTGCCGAAGGGGCTCATCTCCCTTCCCGACAGGATAAAAGAGTGGATGGAGACACGGGCAAAAAAGAGCTGATCTTTTTTTTTTAATCATAATCAGTGCAAAAAAGGACTGCTATGGCGATGATTTAAAAAAATTGTATCGTCCTTCTCTTTTCCGGCCTTCAACCATCTTGATGCCGATACCTTCGAGACTGGCCACCAGGCGTTCGCCATCCCAGACCTTGACACATACAAGCGATCCGGTCTCGTTTTCCGAAACCCTTTCTGCAACAGCCACGAGTCTTCCCGTCGAAGGGGAGATATATGTAATCTGGGCAGAGAGTGCTACCTGTGGATCCCCGCCGGAATTGGCAGCGAGTGCGAATGCATGATCGGCAAGGGAAAATATCGCTCCCCCGTGCATCTTCCCGAGCGGGTTTCGCTTGTCTGCGATATCCATCGAGACCTTCGCCCCACCAGGCCACAAATCAAGTATCTGCATTCCGAGGAGCCGGGCAAATTCGCAGCGATTAAAATGCTCCGCTCTTTCGTCGACAGGGGAATCCTTCTCAGAGGTATGATTTTTTGCATGCATCCCGTTACCAATCAGAGGAGAGAGACGATATCTGATAACATTTTGTATCTGTACCGGAAATCCGGATTTTATTATTTGGCTCTATAAATAAAAAGAAATATTAATTAACCATGCTATGCCATAGCATAGCAATGATACACATGAACCGTAGAATCATTGTATGCAGCATACTCATCATTGCTGCCCTGGTCATCGCAGGATGCACAGAACAGCAGGCAAGTGTCGACGAGCTGAAGATCGGTGTCGTGGCCTCCATGACCGGGGCCGCCAGCACCACCGGAAAGGACATCTGGCAATCCGCCGTTCTTGCGGCCGAAGAGATCAATGCAGAGGGAGGAGTTTTTGTCAGTGATCTGGGAACAAAAATACCCGTGAGGGTCATCCTCGGGGATGACGAATCTACACGCGAAGGAGGACAGAAAGCCGTCAGCAGGCTTATCACCGAGGACAAGGTGGATATTTTAGTCGGCGGCTTTTCGAGCGCGGTAACATCGGCCCACCAGTCCATCGCAACCGAGCACGGAGTTCCCTACATCGTGACAGGTGCATCAAGCCCCATCATCACGCACAGGACAGACGTGGACACCTATAACATATTCCATCACTGCCCCACGACGGATGACTATGGTATGCAGACCACGTTGTTTGCAAGCGACGTGATACGTCCGGCGATCAACCAGAAGTTTGGATTCTCGGATGAGAGGCCACTCAGACTGGCCCTCGTCTACCAGGACAGCCCCTATGGGAAAGGAGTCCAGGAGGCCGTCATCCGTACAATAGAATCTGAGAATCTGCCCGTGATAGTAGTTGCAGACGAGACATTCAAGATGGGAGAGAACGATTTCAGGACGGTGCTCACATCGGTCAAGGCAGCGGGACCTGATGTCATTTATCCCGCGGCATTCCTGAATGAACAGATCCCGATGGTCACGCAGGCACGGCGCGACGTCGGGTTGAACGCCATATTCCTCGCGGTCGAGTGCAATGACGATCCTGACTATTACAACGGGATCGGGAAATTCGGGGAGTACTCGATAATCGAGACACGGTTCAGCCCCTACACGGTTCCCCAGGGTGAAATCCAGGAGTCTGTCGAGAAATTCATCCGTGACTTTGACGAGATGTGGGACGGTTTCCCGGGAATGATGGGTGCATCGACCTACGAAGGAGTCTACATCGCAGTCCAGGCAGTCGAGGACGCAGGGACGCTGGATGATACGAAGGTGAAGATCCGGGATGCCCTTGACACCCTCGAGATGCCCGAGATCATCGAGGTGATGAAAGGCGGGACAATATCATTCACCCCGGACTTCCGCGAGGGGCAGTTCAAGCTCTACATGGAACAGCTCCGCTGGGATGAGACGGAGAATAGACTGAGACCGGTGATCGTATGGCCCGACGACCTCAAAGAGGAGGATTTCATACTCCCGGACTGGTTTACTCCCGGGCAAGCGTGATACAGAAGAGAACATGGATTGATCGGTAGGGAAATTCCGGTCGAATCTAATTTTTTTCGTACATGTTTTTTCTATTCCAGCAGCTTTTGCAGGCTGTTTGACAATCTGTCTTGCCCTATCTATGGACGCCGGGAACGGCGGGTAATCCTCTGTTAAACTTGCAGTACCGGTACATTTATAATTGTTATATGCTAACATATACCATGCCAAATACTCGCAGGGTGGAGAACAAGTGCTGGAAGTAACTAGTATATCCAAAAAGTTCGGAGGCCTGGTCGCCGTAAACAACGTGGACATGTCTGTACACGAAGGTGAGATCCTCGGCCTTGTTGGACCGAACGGTGCAGGAAAAACAACACTTCTTAACCTTATCTCCGGCATTTACCGGTCTGATGGAGGCTCCATACGCTATCATGGGGAAGATATCTCCCGGCTTTCCATGGACCAGATCTGCAAGAAGGGGATCGCAAAGACATTCCAGCAGACCAGTTCCTTCCCTGGCATGACTGCACGGGAATGCGTGATGATAGGCTCCCTCTTTGGTAATGGACGGAGAATCAGCATGGATTCGGCAGCGGAGGAAGCCGCCTCCCACCTCGAACGTGTCGGGTTTCCGAAAGAGAGGATCGACAAGCCTCTCTCGAACCTGAACGTGATCGAGCTCCGGCGGACCCAGCTGGCACGAGCCCTTGCATCCCGGCCAAAGATCCTTCTGCTCGATGAACTGATGACAGGACTGAACCCGAGCGAGGGAACAGAGGCGATAGGCCTGATCCATGAACTCCGGGAGAGCGGAATAACCATTGTGATGATAGAGCACGTCATGCGTGTGATCCTCGGGGTATCGGACCGTATCGTCGTCCTTGACCATGGCGAGAAGATCGCCGATGGCAGCCCTGAAGAAGTGGTGCGGGACCGCAGGGTAATCGAATCATACCTCGGCGAAAAATACGCATATTAGGAGACTTTCCTCATGCTCGAAGTCTCAAACCTCAACGCATACTATTCCAATCTCCAGATCCTCTGGGACGTATCCTTTACGGTCGGCGACGGCGAGATCGTCACCCTGCTCGGTGCAAACGGTGCGGGGAAGACGACTCTTGTACAGAGCGTGCTCGGTTTTATCCCCAAAATCGAAGGGAAAGTGATCTTCCAGGGAAAAGATGTGACCGGCATGCACCCCTACCAGGTTGTGAAAGAAGGGCTCTCGCTGGTTCCCGAAAAGAGGGAACTCTTTCCCAAGATGACCGTGGCAGAGAACCTTGAACTCGGCGGATATTCCAGGTCCGGTGAGGCGAGAGAACTCGAAGAGATCTTTGAGCTCTTCCCCATCCTCCAGGAACGAGAGACCCAGCTTGCAGGAACGCTCTCCGGTGGGGAGCAGCAGATGCTCGCAATTGCCAGGGCACTCATGGCGCAGCCGTCGATGCTTATCCTTGACGAACCTTCCCTTGGCCTCTCACCACTGCTGGTGGGTAACGTGCTCGACACGGTCACAAGACTGAACAAGGACGGCCTTGCGATTCTCCTCGTTGAGCAGAATGTCGAGCACGCTCTCAAGATCTCGAACCGCGCCTACATCCTTGAGAACGGCAGGATAATACGTGAAGGAGACGCACAGGAACTTCTGCACGACGAGGATGTAAAGAGCGCCTATCTCGGGTTTTAAGGGTTTTTCTTTATTCCATTCAATCTTCTCTAGAAGTTTGTATTGGGCATTTTCTATCTTATTAATAAAAGTGATTTGGCCGATTTAACCAAGAATACGGTCGACTCTGCCCAATGGGTATCTCCTGCGGAGGTCTAAGGGTGCTAACCCCCCTCTGTCAATAAATTATCTCAGACGCTCCTGGGGGGTGCGCTTCGCTTGCCCCCGCCGCTGAGGCGTCCCTCGCAATGCGATAGAGTCTATGTCCCAGCAACCCGATCCAACTAATTTTCATAAACAAGAGAACGTGGTTTTTAAAATAGCAATTCCAGTCCACTCTGCCAACGGGCTATCCTCTTCGGGGGGAGAGCATAAGGAGGGGGGGTGAATCCCCCCCCGTCAACATTAAAGGAAACGAAATAAACTGGAGATAATAAAAATCGAAAATTATTCAAAAAATTAGTATTTGCCCCAATCTATCAACTGTACGACCTGAAGGGATACTCCGCATCATGGATCTTGTAGCGATCGCCATTTACCATCGTCACAAAGACTTCGACTCGGTCCGTACCTGTCGAGCCTTGCATCACCACCTTGTCGTTCACCTGCGGCTTGTAGACAGATTCCTCAAGTACTCTTCCGTCCGAGGTTATGACCATCACATCCATCGTGGACACGAAATTGATACCCTTGCCTCCCCTGAATTCGATGGTAATGGTGGGATCGGTTGCCACGGTGTTCCTGTCAACCTGGACTTTAACTTCGTACTGGGACGGGATCGGGCCCTCGACATATGGCGGGGTGGTCACCTCAGGCCCGCCTGTCTCACCGGGCGTAGCGACGGGTGTCCCTGTTGCTTGTGTCTGCGTGGGTGTCGGAGTCGCCGGTTGGACCGCAGGCTGGCTGCATCCTGCCGCAAGAAGGAAAAGCATTGCCAGGATGCAGAATATGGGAAGTATCTTCTGCTTCATGGACAGGGGTTATTCGCCCGGATTATAATATCTTTCCTGAGTTCGGGGATTTTCAAAAGGTCGGGGATGTTGGGGAAAAAGGGCGTGTTTGGCAAGTTTACCCAACTATTTGAGGGTCGCTGTTACCGTAAACGTAGTTTTCACGGGGACCAGGGATGTTCAGATTGCCGCCGTTGTTGAAAACCCCGCCGCCACTGGTTGCAGTATTACCAGTAATGGATGACGCATCATTCAGCATCACTATGCCCTGAACGTTGTTAATTACACCCCCACAACCATACAATGCGGTATTGCGCGAAATGGATGACGCATCATTCAGCACTACCGTGCCACAATTATTTTCAATCCCCCCGCCATCATATCGTGCCCAATTGCCCGAAATGGGTGACAGATCATTCAGCGTCACTGTGCCGTGATCGTTGTAAATTCCTCCCCCATAACCAGAATACTCACTGGGCAATGCGTTATTGCCCGATATGGATGAGGCACCATTTAGTGTCACCGTGCCGCCGTTGTTGTAAATACCGCCGCCACTGGTTCCTGCCGTATTACCAGTAATGGTACTATCACTCAGCGTCACCGTGCCGTGATCATTGTTAATTCCTCCCCCACGGGCTGCATTACCGCCTGTTATCGCCAGACCGGTGAGGACCACGTCGGAATAATCGATCTTGAAGACAGATCCGGCACCGGTGCCGTCGATGGTGGTCTGACCGCCGCCGTATCCGCCGATAATCATCAAATCGTTGTCTATAGCCACGTTCTCGTTCCAGGTGCCTCCCCTCATGATGATGATACACCCGTCCACCGATGCTTCCACCGCCTGCTGGAGCGATGCGCTGCAGGTGACAGATCCAAGTGAAAAAAGAGCGAGGAAAATTATCATTACCGTTACATATTTTTAATGAATCAAACGAAAATCCCCTCTTTAATCCTGATTCAATTGAATACATATTAGATCTTTCGTATTTGAAAGCCAATGATTCTCTGAATTCGTGATTGATCCTCTGAAAAGCTTCGAAAAGAGTATTATTTACAGAATAAGAAATGGAATTGTCAATACGATGCACTTCCGGCCGTAATCCGGCGATTGGCAACACTGCGGACAGGCCCGGGAACGGGAACGAAAGAAGGATGCGTGCATCAGCCGTGAATGACAGCAATAAGAAGACGCCGAGGGGGAGATTTGAACTCCCGAGGCGCAAAGCGCCAGTAGCTTTCGAGGCTACCGCCTTTCCGGACTAGACTACCTCGGCACAGGGTTATGTATTTTGCTCTCGTTTCCCAATAATGGTATCGAATTATGGTGACGTTCCACCTCCTGCCCGAAGACGAAGTCCTGGTATACGATGCCGGCGAAGAAGACACCTACGAGGACGCCCTGCTCTCGCTTGGGATCAATCCGGATATCGTGCTCATCTTCTTCCAGGGAGTCTCCCTCCCGCAGGACAAGGTTATCGAGGAGCCTGAAGTGGAGATCGTCTCGACCTGCTCACGTGGTTGAAAAAAGAGGGTGGGTTATCTACTGCCCGGCTCTTCCTGAGATCATCATATCATCGACACGAAGCAGCAGGATTGCCGCCTCTGCCGAACTCTGTACCGACTGCCTCTTGGAGCGGAGAGGTTCGACAACCTTCCCCTCGAGCATGTCGATTACCTTTCCGTCATAGACATTAAGGCCTGCATGCTTCTTGCCCTTTGCATGGGCGTTCTTAAGATCCACCAGCTTGTCGAGGGGGTTGAACCCCGAGTTCTCTGCGAGCGTGATCGGGATCGCCTCGAACGAGTCTGCATACTTCTCGATTGCCAGCTGGGCACGACCGCCGACGGTTGCCGCATAGTCGCGGATCTTCATGAGGAGCTCGGTCTCCACCGAACCGCCGCCTGCAAGCATCTTTCCGTCTTCCATGACGTCCATGACCACCCGGGTCCCGTCGACCACCGCTCTCTCGAGCTCGTCGAGGAGGTAATCGGTTGATCCCCTGAGCAGGATGGTGACCGCCTTCGGGTTCTCGCATCCGGAGATCTTGATGATCTCTGCATCATCCTCCTCCTCGACCATCTCTGCAGTCCCCAGCAGTTCCGGAGTGAGTTCTTCGGGTTTGCTCACCATCTCTGCGTTGAGGGCCTTTGCCGCGTATTTCATATCCTTTTCAGGGACATCTTCCACGGCCAGCACACCGCCTTTGGCCAGGTAAAACGCAACCGCCTCGGCAATTCCCTTCTGGCACAGCAGAACGTTTGCACCGCTCTCGATGATAGAGTCTGCAAATTTCTTCAGTGTCTCGCGTTCCTGGACACTGAATGCATTTACCTGCTCACTCGAGCTGATCTTGATCTTGGCCTTCGTCTGGGTCTTCTTGATCTCCAGGGGGCTTGTGACGAGGGCGATCTTTGCCGACTTCACCTTGTGAGGCATCTCCTCGTTGATACGTGTCTTGTCGATGACAACCCCCCTGACAAGCTCCGCATCGTCCATGGTGTCGCCAGCCTGCTTCTTGATCATGACGTTTTCTTCGTCAACCGTCAACTTGCCGCCCTCTCTCTCGGCGACGATCATCACCGAGTCGACCACGATCTCGTTCAGTTTCTCTTTCACCGACTCGATGGACTTGCCGGTCATTGCGGTATCCGCAATCCGGACAAGCATGTCCCGGTCATCAGGGCTGATATCAATCGCCAGATCATTGAGAATCTCGAGGGCCTTCTCCATCCCCATCTGGTATCCCTTGCCGATGATCGTCGGGTGAATCTTCTTCTCGATCATCTCCTCGGCCTTCTCCATCAGCGATCCGACCAGGATGACCGCAGTTGTCGTGCCGTCTCCGACCTCGTCGTCCTGAGTCTCGGCCACCTCGATGACCATCTTGGCACCGGGATGCTGGACTGCAATCTCCTGAAGAATCGTTGCTCCGTCATTGCTGATCGTCACATCTCCCGTGCCGCTCACGAGCATCTTGTCCATACCACGCGGTCCGAGGGTGGTCCGTACTGCACTGGCAATGGCCTTCGCTGCGGCGATGTTGGAGCGCTGGGCCTCAAGACCCCTGTTGCGCTCAACATTTTCCTTGAGAATAATGATTGGTTGTCCTCCAAGCATGGTATATATCCTCCAATGTTGTAAAAGGTGGAATTGAACTTCTATATAAATTAATCTATATTGTGTGAGGGGGAATTTCACCCTCAGTCTATACGGGATATTTTAAAGAGAGAATAGACGGGGACGCCGTCCACATCTCGGAGACCGCGCTTGTCAAACAAGACCCAGATTGCCACCGGTACCGAACCATGCCTCCGCAGGTACCGAACCACCTCGTGCATCGTGTTTCCCGAGGTGATGACATCGTCAACGATTATGCACCGCTCACCGGCGATCATTGCAAAGTTCCCTGACATGGATCCGACGGGCGGGTCCTGTGTGCTGTGCTTTGCAGGGTGGTAGATTGCAAGCTTTACATCCTCATCCACCGCGATGAGCGTTGCAAGCGGGATCCCCGAGATCGCAATTCCGACGATCACGGTTGGAAACTTCTCCTGTGATGTCTCGTCCTTCTCACCGAGAGCGGTGTAATACCTCTTCAGCATCATCATCGCTACTTCGTCGAGCAGCGGTGCATATCCGCTCACGGCGGTCCAGTCGATGTGGACGTCCTTTGGAATCTCCATGCCCTTCTGCTGGGTCAAAAGCCAGGTGATGGTCTCCATTGAGAGGGAGAGCTCGTCTGCGATCTGTCCGGGACTGTGCCCTTCAGAGAGAAGCATCTGCGCTTTCTGTATCAGGTCATCAAGCGATGACATGGAGAAGAGTGTACACCCATCTATTTAAGTTTTCTTTTAACGGGCGAGCCACATACAGGACACTCGCCCTCGCTATCATAATATCTTCCGCATCCCGAGCACCTGAAACGCCATTTGATCCTCTTCGCAGATCTCTGCTGGATGGAAACAACAGGGATCCCCAGTTCGAGGGCGACATTCTGGACCGCAAAATCATCGGTCATTATCCCGCAGCCTTCTTCGAGCGCAAGTGCGAGAATATCAAGATCGGTCGCGGACAGGACAGGAAGATCTCCGGTTCTCCGGGCGGCTTCCCCTGCATTTTTCCGGGCTTTTCCACCAGGCTCCCTCACCTGGAGACCCTGCACAAGAAGCGTGTCAAAGCGGCTCTTCGCACGAATGTCCCGGAGTTCGGATATGACCGAGGGCGGGACGAACAGTTCTCCCGAGATGGGGATGTCTGCAAAGAATACCGTGGAATCAAGAACCGCTCTCATTGATAAACTCCACAGGGTGCCCCTCACGGACATCTACAGGGAACCCGAACTGTTCGAGCAGCCAGATCATTGTCCTGGCATGGAGGGTGTACTGTGAACAGGAATACCTCCCTCCATATCGCGCCAGGTAGAGGAGGAGCTGGTCACAGAGAAACATGTCGACGTCCCCACCTGAACGGAGCTCGCATAAAAGGGCTCCTGCAGCCGATCTCCCCACCTTCTCTGCGGGAAGCCCGCGTCTTCCAAGCGCACAGGCTCCCTTGTATCCGACCCACATGGTGATGGAGCTGCCCGTTCCCGGTCCGTCTCTTCGGTCATAATGAACCGGAAGTTCTCCTATTCCCTCCTCCGAGAGAAGAGATGCCGCCGATGAGGCCTGCCTGTCAGCCACGTGGCCGGGAAGATTGGAGGAGCACGAGATGATCCCGTTGTCTGCAGCAGATCTCTCGCCTGGTGAGATCGGCCGCATACATGACTCCCCGACCACCACCCTCACGACCCCGCCGCCTCTCGGATAATAACCTCTTTGCATGATCTCTGTTGTGACGGCGGCTCCATGCGAACGAATCAGCTTTACATGGACATGTTCGAAATAATCGATTGTCGGGCTCAACTGAACCTCGGTGCCCCCTTTTGCCACGATCTCACCGCCGCATTCGAGGATCACAGGCAGCCATGCCTGCAGGACGAGCGGAATGCTTCCCGCGGTCCCGATATCCACCGAGATCTTCTTCTTCTCTATCTTCCCGGGCTTGAACGTGAGCGTCTTTCCCCCTACGTCGCATCCCTCCACACGTGCATTGCAGACGGAGGCAACGGCACGGACGGCTGCACAGTGCTGGTATCGCAGCCCGGACCGCTCCCTCCCTGCGCGTATGTTCCTTATTTTCACCGGGATACCTGTGATGGCTGACAGGGCAACCGCCGACCTGACAATCTGGCCGCCACCCTCAAGAGCGGATCCGTCAAGTTCGAGCATCGCCTATCCCGGAGACGATCTCCCGTGCGGCGCTGTACCTGGAACATCCCCGCTCAAGGGTATCGCTGCACACAACATCCCTGATACCGGAAGCGAGGAGGTGCGTATGGGCGCCCCCGGTCAGCACCCCATGGACGCACACCGCATATACGTTGCGTGCCCCCTGTTCGTACAGCATCTCGGTGGCTTTCGCCAGAGTCCCGCCCGTCGATATGATATCATCCACGATAACGACATCTCGTGAATCCGCCTTAATGTTCCGGGGCGCCATCCGGACCTCCTCTCCAGAGAGACGGGTCTTTTGCAGGTGATCACAGTCCCAGCCGCCGGCCGAGGCCACCAGTTCCCCAAATTCGGCAGCCCCTTCGTCAGGTGCAAGGATGAGCGGATGAGAAAAATCCATGCCTTTGAGATATTCCCCTATCTCCCCTGCAAGTGAGAGGTTTGCCGCCGGGGCCCCGAAGTGCTTCAGGACGGTCTCGTCATGGATGTTGACGGTCAGGATACGGGAGACTCCCGGCGAGAGAGCCCGGGCAATCGCCCGGGCGCTCAATGGTTCTCCCGGGTTGAACTGCTTGTCCTGGCGGGCGTATCCCATATAAGGCAGGACAAGCACGTTTCGGGAGCTCTCGCAGGCATCCACAAGGAGCAGGAGCTGCACAAGAGCGTCGCTGTCGGCGATGCTCCCGATGATGACCATTTCATCGTCAATCGGACCTGTCCGGAGGTACAGCTCCCCGTCCGGGAACCGGGAGAACCGGACATCGACAATTTCGAGCCCTGCCTCCCGTGCAACCCGGGCTGCAAGGATCTGTGAGGATTCCGTGCTGATTACCTTCATTTCATCCTACCTCATGCTGAAAGTACTTAAACTAACATGAATAAATTATGTTACTACCTAAGCGTGCAGCAAGGAAATCCGAGCATGGATACTGAAATTTTGACCAAAAACGTTCCTGATGAGACTTTTTCACCCGAATCATCCCCTGATTCTTCGAGTGAGATCGAGGTCCCGAAAAAACTGATCGACCAGGTGATCGGCCAGGAACACGCAGTCGAGGTCATAAGGAAAGCCGCCATCCAGAGAAGGCATGTCATGATGATCGGCAGCCCCGGCACCGGAAAATCGATGCTTGCCAAGGCCATGTCCGAGCTCCTGCCAAAGGAAGAGATGCAGGACATCCTGGTATATCCAAACTCCGACGATTCCAACAATCCCGTTGTAAGGACCGTGCCTGCAGGAAGAGGAAAACAGATTGTGGCCGCACACAAGGCCGAAGCACGCAAGAAGATACAGCTCCGAAACACCCTCATGATGCTCCTCATGATAGGCATCATCGGGTACGCGTTCATCACCTACCAGTGGCTCATGGGAATAATCGCCGCAGCTTTTGTCTTCATGGCCTTAAGATACGCCACACCCCGCGAGGAGTCTATGATTCCCAAGCTGCTGGTGGCAACCGATACAGACAGTGTTGCACCGTTCGTGGACGCCACCGGGTCTCATGCCGGAGCCCTTCTCGGGGATGTGAGGCATGACCCGTTCCAGAGCGGTGGACTTGAGACTCCCAGCCATGACCGCGTCGAGGCAGGGGCCATCCACCGTGCGCACAAGGGTGTGCTCTTCATCGATGAAATAAACACCCTCACACCTCACTCGCAGCAGAACCTGCTCACTGCTCTGCAGGAAGGAGAATTTCCGATAACGGGGCAGAGCGAGCGGTCCAGCGGTGCGATGGTAAGGACCGAACCCGTTCCCTGCAAGTTCATCATGATCGCGGCAGGAAACCTTGACGCCATCCAGGGGATGCACCCGGCACTACGGTCCCGTATCAGGGGGTACGGCTATGAAGTCTACATGAGCGAGACAATGCCCGACACCCCGGACAACAGGGAGAAGTTCGTCCGTTTCATTGCGCAGGAGATCCAGAACGACGGGAAGATACCCCATTTCGATCGCGGCGCCATGGAAGAGGTCATACGGGAAGGACGGCGGCGGTCCAACAGGAAAGGCCACCTCACACTGAAGCTCCGCGACATGGGCGGGCTTATCAGGGTTGCAGGAGACCTCGCCAGGCAGGCGGGAGCGGAGGTGACCACCGCAGAACACGTGATTGCGGCCAAGAAGACTGCACGTTCGATCGAGGACCAGGTCTCGGACGAATATATCACCAGGAGCAGGGAATACGAACTCACCATGATAGACGGCACCCGCGTGGGAAGGGTGAACGGCCTGGCCGTGATGGGCAGCGATTCGGGATCTGTTCTTCCCATCATGGCAGAGGTGACACCAGCCCAGGGAGCCAGCGGTACGGTCGTCGCCACCGGCCTCTTGAAGGAGATCGCCCAGGAATCTATCAAGAACGTGAGTGCCATCCTGAAGAAGTTCACAGGCAAGGACATCAAGAACATGGACATCCATATCCAGTTCATCGGGACCTATGGGGGCGTCGAGGGTGATTCGGCCTCGATCAGTGTGGCAACCGCCGTTATAAGCGCCATCGAGAGCATCCCCGTCAGGCAGGATATCGGCATGACCGGATCGCTCTCGGTCCGCGGGGACGTGCTTCCTGTCGGGGGAGTCACCTACAAGATCGAGGCGGCGGCAAAGGCAGGGATCAAGACCGTCCTTATACCGAGGGCGAACCTCGACGACGTTTTAATCGAGGAGCGTTACCAGTCCATGGTCACTATTATTCCTGTCGACCATATCGAGGATGTATTAAAGATCGCGCTCCTCCCGGAAAATACCGAAGGATTCCTTAACAAACTCCGGAAGATGGCCTCATCGACCTCGGAAAAGATACTGGACAGTTCCGGAGTAAAACCGTCTGCGATCTGATCGGCCATGGACGGTATACGTTACTATGACATACGCCACGTCGCAGGCGATGTTACCCATATCGATATAGACAATACGGTCATAGAGTCTGCAGGAACATCTTTTTTTGACCAGGCCGTAGTGAGGGTACTCGGACCGCGGGGATGGGGCATTCTCACCATCGACAATTACCGGCGTCCACGGGGAGACGGATTTTCTGATATGATCAATTCTGCACTCGAACTGGCATCCATCACCAGGGAAAAGGTAGATATCGCCGATTCCCCAAAAGGCATCCTGGAAGTCCCGGCGATGCAGGAGGACCCGCGGGATGTGAGCATTGAGGAGAAAACTTCTATACTGGCAGAGATTGAGAGAAGCGCCCGTATAGAGGGTATAACAAGTTCCAGGGCCAGCTACTCGGAGAGACACGAAACGGTCACCTTCGAGGACAGTAGCGAAAACGAGTATTCGTACAGCATCTGCCGTTGTGGGTTCGGGATAATGGCGGTGGCATCGAGAAACGGCGTCGTCCAGATGGGATATGAGAGGCTCCATTCAATCAGCGGCCTGCCCATCAGGCATAAGCAGGAGATGGCGGCGGCAGCCGCCCGGCGGGCGATAGACCTGCTGGATGCAAGGGCTGCGAAAGGAGGGACTATGAACGCGATACTGGACCAGGAACTTGCAGGCGTTTTTGCCCACGAAGCCGTTGGCCATGCCAGTGAAGGGGACCTGATCAAAGAGGGCAATTCGGTTCTTTCAGGAAAGATCGGCCAGAAAATCGGTAACAGTATCCTGACCATCGTGGATGACCCTTCCATTCCCGAATTCGGATTCGAACCAGTGGATGCTGAGGGCTCGGCCGTCGGAAGGACCGAGATCATAAGCAGGGGAGCGGTAAATGCCTACCTCCACAGCAGGGAGACCCTTGCGGCGATCGGGTGCGGTGTTGCCGGCCACGCAAGGGCAATGCCCGGTGAGCCGCCGCTGGTACGGATGAGCAATACCTATATTGAGACAGGGGACAGCTCGCTCGACGAGATGCTGGAGACCTGCAGGGACGGGATACTCCTCAAGGGATCGAGAGGCGGCCAGGTCGACCCAGGCAGGGGTGTATTCCAGTTCAATGCCGAATACGGGTATCTCGTCGAGGGCGGCGAGATAGCCAGCATGGTCAGGGACGTATCGCTTACCGGGGAGATACTCAGAACGCTCCATTCCATCGAACTCTGCGGCGACGATCTCCTGATGCACCAGGGATACTGTGGAAAAGGAGGGCAGAGCGTACCCGTGAGCGACGGATCGCCTCATATATTGCTTCGTTCAGCGGTGGTGGGTGGCAGTGGAGCTGATTGAGTCGGTGCTGAAGGCCGGGTCCGGAAAGGCGGATGAGGTCGAGGTCTATTATGTGAAGGGTGAAAGCCTTTCCGCATCCCTTCGAAAGAGAGAGATCAGTGAAGCCTCGATCTCCCGGAATACGGGGATGGCGATCAGGACGATCACGGATGGAAAGATTGGGGTATCCAGCACAAACGACCCCGAAAGGTGGAAGGAATGCCTGTCTGCAGCCATCGCAAGCGGCGGGCTTGCCACACCGCAGGAATGGGGAGGGCTTCCAGGACCGCTCGATCTCGATACCAATCCGCTCTCCTATGACCCGGAAGTCACGATCGATCCGGCTATTCCTGAACATCTCTGCGAAGGACTCCTGGTGGGGGCCTCCCGGTACCCTGTGGAGGTGACGTCAGGATCGGCCCAGGTTTCCCGGCAACGTACCATGGTGGCGAACTCATCAGGGGTGCTGTACAGCAACCCTTCAACGTCGGTAAGCGTATCGCTCGATTGCATCAGCGGCCAGTCGACCGGCTATGAATTCGACAACTCGTACAGGCTGGATATCGATCCGGTACGGGTCGGGGAAGAAGCGGCCCGCCTTGCCCATACATCGGCGGGGGGAGAAGAGATCAAAAGTGGCCAGTATGACGTGATACTCTCCCAGATGGCTCTCTCCCAGTTCCTTGGTGCGGTCTTTGTCCCCGCACTCTCCGGCCGGAACGTCCACGCAGGGAGATCCAGGCTTGCAGGCAGCCTGGGAGAGTCCGTCATCGACAGCAATCTCTCCCTGTATGATGACCCGTTTGATGGAAGAGGGCTTTTTTCGAGACGATGGGACGCAGAGGGAAGTCCTGCGCAAAGACTTTCCTTCATCGAAGAAGGCGTCTTACAGACATTTGCCTATGATTTAAAAACTGCGTACAGATACGGCAGGTCAACAACCGGAAGCGCCGTCCGTTCCGGATCCGGCGGGGGCCCGGCCATTGGAGTCCATAACCTGGTCCTCGAAGGGAGAGAAGCCCAGATCATGAACGAGCCGGCAGTCTATGTTCATGACGTCGTCGGAGCCCACACCGCAAATCCCCTCTCCGGTGATTTTTCGGTTGAACTCTCCAATGCCTATCTCGTCGAAGGAGGAGAATTGGTCCGGCCCGTACGGAAAGCCATGATGTCGGGCAATATCTTCGGCATGCTGAAAGAGACGGGAGGGGTTGGAAAAGAGAAACGCGTCACCGGGAGGATGATATTGCCAAAAATCAGATTATTGCGCCAGAATATCATAGGTGTATAGAGATGGAGTTCGATCTGGCACTTCTCGTGGCAGGCATCCTGATTGCCCTTGTCCTCTTCCTTCTCCTGAAAAATATCGTAAAACTGATAATCAATTCTGTACTGGGCCTGCTACTCATCTTCATCATCAATTATTTCCACCTGATGTCCTCCCTGGGCCGGCCCGATATCCAGATGAACCTGGTGACAATACTTTTCTGCGCCCTCGGAGGTATTCCCGGCGCATTACTCATCGTGATACTGCACCTGCTCGGGATCGGAGGAATCTAAAAGACATTTGCTTCCGTGTAGACCAGCACATGGCCTTCCTGGATATCGTAGGGCTTGATCTCACGCGAATGGGCAGAGAGACGCATTTTGACAACCTCGAGTGCGAGGTGAACGCTCGTTAAGTCCGAAGGCCTGACATACCGCAGCACTATGACGCTGTCTGCAAGGTATTCGACAAGATTATGCCTGCTGGCGAAGCTGTCATGCCGGTCTGTCTCGCTCGTGATGACAATCGTGCATTTCTGGTCCCGCAGTCCTTCGACAAACCGGAACATCTCCCTCCTCCGATCGGAGTCCTTCTCGAAGAGGTCCTCAAACAGGGATATGGGATCGATGACGACACGTTTTACATCCAGTTTCCTGACAAGCTGCGGAAGTTCGTTCTTCAGGCTGTTGATCGCCAGGTTGAAATCAAGCGGGTCGAGCTTGATCACGTTGAGCGACTTTCCGATATATGGTGAGATATCCCAGCCCTTCTGCTCCATGTACCGGTGAATCCGCTCCTCTTTCTCCTCCAGGCTGATATATATGACATTATCTCCTGATTTGAGTCCCTCCCAGATAAACTGGAGAGCAAAAGTGGTCTTTCCTGTACCATAGGTTCCGATGATGGCGCAGATGCTTCCCGGGAGGAGACCTCCGCCCATCATCTGGTCCAGCCCCTCGATCCCGATTCTCACCCGTTCCTCGCTCACACGACCACCCTGATGTTGCTCACTTCAAAACCCCCGCTGGACGAGATCTTCACCGCGAATTTGACCAGGTCACGTTCTTCCAGGTGTGGCATCAGGCCCCTGAACTTCTCGATATACATGACCCTCTGCCTCCTGGCACCAGGAGTCTCTTCCCAGCGGAAGAGCAGGACCGCGTCCACCGCGTCGGCAATCTCGATCTCTTTGCTCTTATCGAGAATGCCTCTTGTGAGGGGAAGGAATATCGTCGAGTTCCATTTTTTTGTTATTCTCTGGAGACCCTTCAAAAAAGCAGAGAGATCGTTCCATTGCTGTTTGCCGGAATATTGCGTGGCGAGATCTGTCAGGGAATCCAGGACGATAAGGCTATGGGGCGATACCTTCTGCATGTTGGACGCCATCTGGGCCATGATATTCGTGGTCTCCGTCCTCTTCTGGATCCGGGTGAGAAAGTCGGTACCCGAGTACCACTCCACGGGCACAACGCTTGCATCAAAATAGAGCTGTGAGAGGTCCTCGAAATCGATCTTCGCTGCCGAGAGCACGATGTCGGGATGAAACGAGAGGGCTAATTCCTGGAGGATATCGTCACGGGTCTTGGTAAACGTGATGTAGCAGATATCTGATGGAAGATCCGATGGTTCTGCAGGAGTCTCCATCTTTGATGTCGCGAGCGAGAGGATCGAACTGTACACGAACTCCCTGTTCCCTGCCCCCGTCTCTCCGAGGAGAAGCACGACCGATCCGGGGGGCATACCACCTTCCAGTACCGGGTCCAGCGAGGTGATTCCGGTCGGCATCGGGGGAATGTCGGGCTCCTGCATGATTTGCCTGTTTAACGTAACTGCCGAAAGCACTTCTATTTTTCCATCATTTCCATTCATTTTTTCGTCCACTTGGGGGCTTTTAAAAAGATTTTGAAAACCAATTTCAGTACCCTGCCCACCATGCCGCAGGATATACCTTTATAACATACCTCCCAAATATAAACCATTTCAGGGATTTTGTGGCAGCGACTCCCGGGGGTATTTATTTCTCATGCAGTCGTCGGATATAGAGGAAATTGTGGAAAGCCTGCAACCGGATGAGGGAAAAGACGAAATTTCTGTCGAAAAACCGAAATTTGAAATGCCACGCCTTTTCGAAAGAAAAAAGGCCGTGCATGATCTTCTTGAATATAACTACGAGGAACACGGACCTCTCGTCGCCGGGGAATTGCCCGAAGGCTACAAGGAGATCGAGGAGTACTGGGTTGAGATGGGGCGAACACTCGTCATCATTGCCTTGAACCTCCGTACCAACCAGAATGAATACCTCCTCTTTGAACCGCCATTATCAGAGTTCGAATACGAACTGCTGGAACGTATACATGAAGATATGCGTTCTGCCCTCATTTTGACGGAAGAAGAGCTGGTAAAGGACAAGAAGCATCTCCTTATTGAAAAGATGCAGGATCTCCTGGCAGAATACGGGATAAAACTCGAACAGGATAGTCATTTCAAGCTCCAGTATTATCTCATCAGGAACTTCCTTGGCTGGGGCAGGCTCGATGCACTCATAAAAGATCACTTTCTTGAGGATATCTCATGCGACGGGAACATGATCCCGGTCTTCCTCTATCATCGTAAATACCGGAATGTGAAGACAAATATCCTCTTTGACGAGGAGGTTCTCTATTCGCTTGCAATTTCACTTGCACAGCGCTCGGGAAAGCACATATCCTCCGGGAGTCCCATGCTCGACGCCACGCTTCCCGACGGTTCACGGCTGCAGCTCACTCTCGGGACAGAGGTCACGACGAGGGGTACATCATTTACCATCAGGAAGTTCCGCGAAGAACCGTTCTCGCCGATCGAGCTCATCGAGTATCATACATTCGATGCCGATGAGCTTGTGTACTTCTGGATGGCCATCGAGAACAACAAAAGCCTTCTCTTCATAGGGGGGACGGCATCCGGCAAGACCACATCCCTAAACGCGGTCTCGCTTTTTATTCCCCCCATGGCAAAAGTGGTCAGCATCGAGGATACGAGAGAGATTACGCTGTACCATGAGAACTGGATTGCAAGCGTGACCCGGGAGTTGATCGCTGAAGGAGCGAGCATGATCAATATGTTCGACCTCCTCAAGGCTGCCATGAGGCAACGTCCCGAATACATCCTCGTGGGCGAGGTAAGGGGCGTGGAGGCACAGACACTCTTCCAGGCGATGAACACGGGGCACACCACCTTCTCGACGATGCATGCGGGAAGCATCGATGCGGCCATCCACAGGCTTGAGAGCGAACCCCTGAAGGTCCCAAGAAACATGATCACCGCACTCGATATCGTGAGCGTCCAGGCACTGGTGTATTCCGGAACCGAACGCGTTCGGAGAGCGATTGAGATAGTTGAGATTGCAGGGATCGATCCCTCTACAGGCAACCTCCGGGTAAACACGGTATTCGATTACGACCCTGTGCATGATCGCTTCAACTACCATGGTCGTTCGCAGGTATATGCAGAGATTGCAGAACGGCGGGGATGGAGCAAGGAAGAGATGGAGAAGGAGATATCTGTGAGAAAAAGGATCCTTGAGGCGATGCAGGGACAGAAGATCATCGATTACATCTCCGTTTCAAAGATATTCCAGGCCTATAACATCGATCCCGACCGTGTTGTCGCAGCAATCGATAATCTCACAGAACTCCTGCGATGAAATTCAATACACTGATCCGGAAATATATTCGGCGTGATCCCCTGCGTCACCAGCAGATCTATTCTGATCTTATCTCATCGCGGTTGGGAATGACGCTCGCCCGTTACCTGGAGAGAGCTATAAAATTATCTGTCATCGCCGGATTACTCTTTGCGGTCTTCTCTTTCTGGCTCACCGGGTTCATCATATACGGGCAGTCCACTACGGGATACACAGGCCTATACAATATATTCGGCCTGCCGATGCCGGGACCGGATGTACTTGGTCATCATGCACTCATCTTTCAGGTTGCAGCCGGTGTACTTGCATTCCTCCTCGGATCCCTGGCCATATACTATATAGCACTGAAATTTCCCTCTCTTCAGAAGGGAAACCGCCGGACCAAGATAAACCTCACCCTGCACAACGCCGTCGCATACATGTATGCCATGCGGAAAGGCGGGGCCCAGCTTATGCCGATATTCCGGTCTCTATCGGACAACGCCAAGGTATACGGTGAAATTGCACTGGAATTCCGACAGGTTGTGAGGGATTGCGACTTCTTCGGACACGATGTCGTCACGGCCGTAAGACAGCTCACGACGACGACTCCTTCAGAGAAACTGAAGGAATTTCTTGAGGATATGGTATCGGTCATCGAGAGTGGTGGCGACCTTACCTCTTTCCTGGCAGGCAGGGTCAAGCTGTACCAGGAAGAGGCCCGTTTCGAACAGAAACAGTACTTAAGCTTCCTCTCCCTCGTGGCCGAGTCCTATGTAACCCTCTTCGTGGCAGGTCCGCTCTTTCTGATCATCATTATGGTGGTGATGGGCATGATGGGCGGGGTCGCCGTTCTGCAGCTATCAGCCGTCATTTATGCCCTCATCCCCATAGGATCTGCTGTCTTCATCATCCTCATAGATATCATCTCCATCAAGACCGAGACCATGGAGCGCTATGTCCGTGCAAAATGGCTGCACGAATACAGCGACGTACGGATAATCAAGAAACCCGGAGAGGAGAAATTTTTTGCAAAACTGGTGCAATACGACAGGTTCAGGAATATCAGGGAATTCTCCCGGCATCCCTTCAAGGCATTCATCCAGAACTACTCGCTCACTCTCTATATCACCATCCCCATCGCTGTCCTGTACCTGATCGCACTCTATATCCAGGTGCCTGCCTACACGAATACCGAGATCTACATAGATGTGGTGGACGATCACATCATGATCGCTCTCCTGATCATCCTTGCACCCTATGCAGTATTCTACGAGCTCTGGAGAAAGAATATCCTGGGTATGGAATCCCTCATCCCGGATTTCCTCGATCGGATGGCCGGGATCAACCAGGTCGGCCTCACCATTGCCAATGCCATCTCCATCATGGTAAATACGAACCTTGGGCTTCTCTCGTACGAGATCCGTCGTATCAAGAGAGATATCGACTGGGGTGGCAGTTTTTCAGATGCCCTGATGCGGTTCGAGAACCGGGTGAGAACCCCACTCATCGCCCGCACCGTCACCCTGATAACGAAGGCCAGCCAGATGAGCGGCTCAATCGGTGATGTGCTGTCCATAGCAGCGAGCGATGCCAAGATGTCCGATATACTCAAGAGGGAGAGGATGTCGGACATGTTCATCTACACGGCCATCATCTACCTTGCATTCTTCGTCTTTCTGTTTGTTGTGGGAGTGATAACCAGCCAGTTCATGCCCATCCTCTCCTCCATCAACACAGAGGGAATTCCAACAGGAACAGCACTATCCGGCATTTCAGCTGTCTCAATCTACGCAACCGAGCGGCTGATGTATCACGGGGTGGTGGCACAGGCGGTCTTTTCAGGATTGATCGCAGGACAGATGGGAGAGGGTTCTGTCCGGGCCGGCATAAAACATGCATGCATCATGCTCGTCATCACCCTGATCGTCTTCAACTTCTTTGTATGAGCAGGGAAAAATCCGGCCCGGGTTTTTAACATATACCAGGAATTTCACAGTATAGTACCATGATCGGTACGAACAGGGTTGTGGAACTGACCAGAAGCGAAATATTGTCTTTGAAGGGAAAGACGTCGTTTCTCCTCGCAGGAAAGGCAGGGAAGAGATTCCCACTCATTATATTGACCGTCGACGGGGAATACTGCCAGACACTTGAAGAAGACGACATCATTGCAGTATCTGCTCCTGAAGGGGGATCCCCCCGGGCAGCGGCAATGCTCATGGAACTCGTGAGAACGGATCACGTGCCGCTCGTTGTACTCCCGCGTGATCATCCCGGTTCACGGCGCCTGAAATATGTGGTGTCAGCAGGAAGCGAAATCCTACTGGACTGCTCTATCAAAAGGGGAACACATCCAGAGCAGCACCTCCTGTGTTCATCGGAAGAACTGGGCGGGATAACGCTTGCCGGCATACCAGGGGCACTGGAGATCACAGGACTTGGGGAAGGGATCAGTGTCGAGACCATTTCTCCTAATGATATCATCTCTTTTCCCTAAAACAGGAATATTTCATCTTTTAGACCCGCATTGAACAAAAAATAACTCTCTTTTCCGGGATTCGGGGAAAATCCTGATGAATGGCAGGTTAAAAGGCGTAAATCCGTATTCGGGATTGTATCGCCTTCAAATTAATAACAACAGATATAAGAACAATTCCCGTCAAATATTTGAATGCCGTGAGAGGAGGGTTGGATGAAGACGGATGTCTTAAAGAACATCAAAGCAACTGAAGACGAGTACCGCTCCATGATCAGCACGGCCATGGCAGATAAAAAACGCAGTATTGCGGATGCCGAATTAGAGGCTGACAACCTGATCATGAAAGCCACCAGTACAGCCGAGGACTACAAGAAGAGAAGGCTTGCAGATGCACGGCAGCAGGCACAGGAGAAGCATGCTGAAATTGCAAGCAAAGGAGAACGGCGAGCTGCAGAATTGAAGGAGACAGGCAGTAAGAAACTTGATGAAGCGGTCGAACTGCTTGTTTCGCGTTTCAAGGAGCACCTGCATGTTCACGCCTGAAGATATGAGCAAGGTGCTTGTCGTAGCACCTAAAGACCAGATAGAAGCCGTCGTAAAAAAGCTGTATTCCCTAAACCTTTTCCACATCGAAGACTACGTGGAGCAGGAGGAAGAGGAATACGAGGGGTATAAAATCGGTATGCCCCTCCCCCAGGGTAGCGATACCTCAAGGGATCTCCTGAAACTCCGGGCCGTAACGAATGCGATTGCTGTCCAGGGAGATGGTGTCTCGCCGAGAGGACGGATTGAATCGTCGCGGTTAAAATCCCAGATCGAGCAGGATCTGCCTTCGATAGAGAAGGAGGTGGAAGCGCTCCTCGAAAGACGTTCGAAACTCGAGGCTGAAGCCAAGGAGATCGAACAGTTGATCGATTCGCTCGAACCGTTTGCAGATGTGCCGGTCGATCTCGATCTGCTGCGCGGTTATGAAAACCTGGCAGTATTTGCCGGCTTTATCTCTGCAAAACCGGAACTTGACGTCCCGCACGAGGAGCTGACGGCAGCGTCAAGGAGTGGCAGTCTTCTCATTTTATGGGTTCCGGCAGAGCACCGGAACGTGGTTGAAAGGAAACTTCTCGATACCCAGTTCCAGGCTGTCCCAATCCCTGATGAATCGGGGATGGCGCAGGACAGGGTACACTATTACAAGGGCAAGCTGTCCGATGTCGAGAAGGAGATCGAGGATGTTAACCATTCTCTCGATAATCTCAAGGGAAAACACCAGGAATTCCTGCTGGCATGCGACGAGCTGCTGACCGCCGAAGTCGAGATGGCGGAGGCACCTCTCCGTTTTGCAACAACAGAGAATGCATTTCTTGCGGAAGGCTGGATTCCCAGTGAGGATGTCCACAAATTTATCGAGGGGATGTCCGTTGCAACCGGAGGATCGGCCTATGCAACCGAGTTGGACATCGACATGGAGAAAGACACTGTCCCTGTCGAATATGACAATCTCAATTTTGCACAGCCGACCGAATTTTTGATGGACATCTATTCGCGTCCGAAGTATACGGAGATAGATCCCACGCTGATGGTCTCGATCATATTTCCGATCTTCTTCGGGCTGATTCTCGGAGATGTATGCTACGGTCTATTAGTCCTGGCACTCGCTCTGGGCCTGCGGAAGATCATTACAGGCGACGAAGGACGGATGCTCCTGAAAATACTTCGGAATGCAGGTATTGCAAGCATCATATTTGGGTTCCTGTTCAGCGAGTTCCTGGGATTTCCCATTCCAGGAGTCGATCCTTTGCTCCCCAACAGGCATCTGGCCATTGGTCATGCAGGGGGGCACGGTCCCGCTGTGCCGGAACTGATGATGATGACAGTCTGGATCGGTATTCTCCATATCACACTCGGGCGGATCTTCGGGATTGTTAATCATGCCCGGCAGGATCACGGGAAACACCGGACTCTTGCCGTCCTGGCCAATTTTGGATGGCTCCTGGTCATGTACGGGATCCTTGTTGCAATCCTTTCCATGTTCGCCCTGCCACTTATGCCGGACCTGACGGGCTGGCCTGTGGTAGCGGCCGGTCTGACATTGCCGGCATTTATCGGTCTTGGCATGCTCATACTCGGAGTATTGTTCATCGTGAGGGATTCCGCACTCGAAATTGTGGAACTTCCCACAATTCTCTCTCATGTACTCTCCTACGCCCGTATAGTGGGGGTAGGATTATCATCAGTTGCTATTGCCGGAGTGGTGAATTTTATCGCCATCGGCATGTTTATTGAGCCGCAATTGGAACATTTTACGGCATTCGGTGTCGTAATTATCATCGTTGGAGTTGTCGTCTTCCTCGTTGGCCACATTTTCAATACAATTCTTGGAATGCTGGGAGGAGGGCTGCAATCCATGAGGTTGCATTATGTTGAATTCTTCACCAAGTTCTACAAGGGTGGAGGAAAGAAATACAATCCATTTGGAATGATCAAGAAATTTTCGGAGGATTAAAAAATGGCAGATATGACTCTTGAAATGGTACAGGCATCGCAGCTCGGAATGAAGGCGCTCGGCGCAGGTCTTGCCGTTGGGCTTACAGGAATCGCAACCGGAATTGCAGAGATGTCGATCGGTTCTGCGGCAGTAGGGGCGACGGCTGAAAACAAGGACATATTCGGTCTGGCCCTGCTTTTTACCGTAATTCCTGAAACTATTGTCATTTTCGGTCTTGTGGTTGCCCTGCTTCTGCTGTTCTGACGGAGCAGACCATGGGACTAGAAGTGGTCATCGAAGAGATCAGGGCGAAAGGGCAGAGAGAGGCTGAGCTGATCAGGCAGGAAGGCCAGCAAGAAGCGACGCAGATCCTGAAAGACGCTCAGGAAAGGGCGGAAAAGATCAAACTGGATGCAGAGAGCGAATTGGAGAAGCAGATATCACACCTGATGAACCAGGAGATATCTGCAGCCAACCTCGTTGTTAAGAGACTGCAGTTAAACACCCAGAAGGAGCTTTTGGACCAGGTATACCAGAATGCTCTCTCTTCCATCTCCCGCCTGCCCGAGGATTTCCACCGCAAAGCACTGAAAACGATGCTCCAGAAAGCGGAAAAGGAGATCCCCAGAGGCATTGTGCACTGCAATGAGCGTGACATGCCCGCCCTGAAACAGATACTCGCACAGGATCCTGGACTGAAGGGATATTCGACGGGTAAAACCCAAAAGATCGAAGGCGGTGTGATTGTTGAGAGCGAAGACGGAGAATTGCAGCTCGATTACAGCTACCGCACATTCCTCGACCAGGTTTGGGAAACAGGGCTCAAGGATGCGTCCGCGATCTTATTCGGATGAGGTGATGTAAGGGTGGCGGAAAAACGAACTGGTCCGGTGCCGTACGAGTACGTCTGCACACGATTGCGGGTCAGGAAGTCGAAACTACTCACCCGTGAGGACTATCTCAGGATGCTCAACATGAGTATTCCCGAGATCACCCGATTTATTGAGGAAACCCAGTACAAGAAAGAGATCGATGAACTCGGGACATCGTTTGCGGGCATTGATCTTCTGGAAATCGCCCTTAGCTGGAATCTGGCCAAAGAATACCAGAACATCCAGAAAATCGCCCCCGGTGACCTGAAGAGATTCACTCAGTCTTACCTTCGGAGGTGGGATATTCAGAATGTCCTCACGATCCTTCGAGGCAAGGCCCAGGGAATTAAGTCCGGAAAGATCAAGGAGATCCTCATCCCTGCAGGCGAACTCGACAGGGTAATGCTGGACCGTCTCCTCAAGGAAGAGAGCCCCGAAAGGGTCGTGGAGGCCCTGAAGCGATACTCCATGTACCCGGTCCTTTCGGCAGGGCTTGCAACAGCCCTCGCCGAAGGCTCATTTGCCCAGATGGAGAATGCTCTCTACCGGAAGTTCTATAACGACCTGATCGAGGAGGCGATGAGCGGATTCAAGGGAGGCCGTCTATTTCTGGACTACATCAGGCTGGAGATCGACATGATCAACATCCGGAATATGTTCAGGCTGCGGGCAGACAAAATCCAGCAGGATGCCAGGGAAATGGCTATTCCGGGAGGTACCTTCGGCGTGGATGAATTCCAGCGCCTGATCAACAGGGAGGACCACAACGAATTTATCGATGCGGTCAAGAGTCGGATCAGGCTCCGCCCCCTCCTCGATATGCTGGAGACTCTCAGGCAGGAGAAATCACTGCGTGAAACAGAGATTGAACTCATCAAATTCCAGATCCGGGAGATGGAGTCCATGTCGAAACTGCATCCCTTCTCGGTACATCCCATCCTCACCTACCTGGAAAAGAAGAAGTATGAGATCATCAACCTCCGTGCTTTGGCAAGGGGGAAAGAATCAAACCTCCCGACAGAGCGAATCAGGGGATTTCTGGTGATATAATGGAGATCTCAGTTATCGGATCAAGTGAATTCATCCTCGGTTTCAGGCTTGCGGGCATCAGGAAGATTTATGCGGCCGAGACAGAGGAAGATCTTGTTGACATAATCACGAGAGTCCTTGATGATGGCACCACGGGTATCCTCGTCCTTGAAAGTAAGGATATAAACAGAGTCCCGCCACGGCTTCAGGCCACGCTTGAAAATTCCGTGAAACCGACCGTGATCGCAATCGGAGACGAGGAAGGAGGTATGTCATTGAGAGAGAGAATAAAGCGTTCAGTGGGTGTTGATCTGTGGAAATGAAAGAGAATCAAATGAAAGGGGATAAAGGAGTCCTGAAAAGAATTGCCGGGCCCGTGGTCACCGCAGTGGGCGTTGACGCTCACATGTACGATGTGGTCAAGGTCGGGCATGAGGAACTCATGGGAGAGGTCATCAAGATCCAGGGTGACGAGATAATCATCCAGGTCTATGAAGACACCTCCGGAATCAGGCCGGGTGAGCCTGTTGAGAACACCGGCCTATCGCTGGCCGTCGAACTGGGGCCGGGCCTGCTGACCAGTATTTACGATGGTATACAGAGGCCGCTTTCCGTACTTGTGGAGAAGATGGGAGACTTCATCGAACGCGGTGTGTCTGCTCCCGGTCTCGATCACGCCAAAAAATGGGAATTTGAACCACTGGTGAAAGAAGGAGAGACTGTTAAACCTGGATCTATCATCGGACAGGTCCAGGAGACGAATATCGTCCACAGAATCCTTGTCCCTCCCAATGCAAAAGCCGGTACGGTGAAGAGCATCAAGAAGGGATCGTTCACCATTGAAGAGGTTGTATGCACGCTCGACAACGGGACCGAACTGACCATGATGCAGAAGTGGCCGGTGAGGGTCCCGCGTCCCGTCGCTGAGAAGATGAACCCGGACATCCCGCTGATCACCGGTCAGCGTATTCTGGATGGTCTTTTCCCGATTGCAAAAGGCGGAACGGCCGCTATACCGGGCCCCTTCGGAAGCGGCAAGACCGTTACGCAGCAGCAGCTTGCGAAATGGAGTGACGCGGAGATAGTGGTCTATATCGGCTGCGGAGAGCGGGGCAACGAGATGACGGAAGTACTGACAGAATTTCCGGAACTCGAGGATCCAAAGAGCGGAAAGCCGCTGATGGAGAGGACTGTTCTCATCGCGAATACCAGCAATATGCCGGTGGCTGCAAGAGAGGCCTCGGTATACACCGGAATCACCATTGCCGAATACTTCCGTGACATGGGTTATGACGTATCGCTGATGGCAGACTCGACTTCCCGCTGGGCCGAAGCGATGAGGGAGATCTCCTCGCGTCTCGAAGAGATGCCCGGTGAAGAAGGATACCCGGCGTACCTTGCGGCACGCCTCTCAGAATTCTATGAGCGTGCCGGTCTTGTCGAGACACTCAATGGCTCCTCGGGATCGGTCTCGGTCATCGGAGCGGTCTCACCGCCCGGCGGTGATTTCAGTGAGCCTGTCACCCAGAATACACTCCGTATCGTCAAGGTGTTCTGGGCGCTGGATGCAAAACTGTCACAGCGCCGGCACTTCCCTGCGATCAACTGGTTGAACTCGTACTCCCTCTACCTGGAATCACTCAATGACTGGTATGACAAGGAGGTCTCGCCCGAGTGGAACGAGTTGCGGTCCTGGGCAATGGAAGTCCTCCAGAAAGAGGCTGAGCTCCAGGAGATCGTGCAGCTCGTCGGTTCTGATGCCCTGCCCGAGGCAGAGCAGGTGACCATCGAGATCGCCCGTATGATCAGGGAGATCTTCCTCCAGCAGAATGCATACGATGCGGTCGATACCTTCTGCGATATGTCGAAACAGTACGACATGATGAAGGCGATCAAGGCATTTTCGGATCTTTCGTATGCCGCACAGGCTGCAGGGGTCGCGCCACAGCAGATCATCGGCATCAAGGCCAAGAACGACCTCCCCCAGATCAAGTTCATCAAGGATTACAAACCTGAACTTGAGCGCATCCGGGCGGAGATGGAAAATGAATTCAATGCTCTGAGGTCGTCAGTATGAAGGAATACAGGACAATTAACAAGATTGCAGGCCCGCTTGTCTTTGTCGAGAAGACCGAGCCGGTCGGATACAACGAACTTGTCAATATCGCGCTCTATGACGGCACTATCAAGCGGGGTCAGGTGCTCGATACAAGCGACGAGCTTGTCGTGATCCAGGTCTTCGAGACAACAGCAGGGATCGGGAGAGACAGCGGTATCCGGTTCCTCGGCGAGACCATCAAGATGCCTGTCGGAAGAGAGATGCTGGGCCGTATCCTCTCGGGTGGTGGAAAGCCGATCGACGGCGGACCCGAGATCGTCCCGGAAAAGAGGCTGGATATCACCGGTGCGGCAATTAATCCCTATGCCAGGGCCTCACCCGAGGAATTCATCCAGACCGGAATCTCCACCATCGACGGGACGAATACCCTGGTCCGGGGGCAGAAGCTTCCGATCTTCAGTGGAGCCGGACTGCCTCACAACAACATCGCTCTCCAGATCGCCAGGCAGTCCAAGGTGCTCGGGTCCCAGGAGGAGTTCGCAGTGGTCTTCGCCGCCATGGGTATCACCAAGGAAGAGGCAAACCACTTCATGGAAGACTTCGAGCGGACGGGCGCACTGGAAAGAGCCGTGGTCTTCCTAAACCTCGCAGACGACCCTGCCGTGGAGAGGATCATCACCCCACGCCTGGCACTCACAACGGCAGAATACCTGGCATTTGAGCTGGGTATGCACGTGCTGGTCATACTTACTGACATGACCAATTACTGTGAGGCCCTGAGACAGATCGGGGCAGCCAGGGAGGAAGTGCCCGGCCGGAGAGGATACCCCGGTTACATGTATACGGACCTAGCAGGAATCTACGAGAGGGCCGGTATAATCAAGGGCAAGAAGGGTTCCATCACACAGTTCCCCATCCTGACGATGCCCGGAGACGACATCACCCATCCGATACCCGATCTGACTGGATATATTACCGAAGGCCAGATCGTGGTCAGCAGGGAGCTTCACCGGAAAGGGATCTATCCCCCCATCAATGTGCTGCCCTCCCTTTCCCGGCTGATGAACCTGGGTATAGGGGAGAAGCACACCCGCGAGGACCATAAAAAAGTCTCGGACCAGCTCTATGCTGCCTATGCAGAAGGAAACGACCTTCGCGGACTGGTGGCCATCGTCGGAAAGGACGCCCTCTCCGAGCGGGACCGGATGTTTCTGGAATTTGCGGATCTCTTCGAGGACCAGTTTGTCAGGCAGGGATATGAAGAAGACAGGAGTATTACCGATACACTCGATCTTGGGTGGAAGCTGCTCTCGTCACTGCCGGTCGAACAGCTGGTGCGTATCGACAGGGAACTGATTCAGAAGTACCACCCCCAGTTCAGGGGTGCCGCAAAGGCAGCGGAGTAACGATCCATGGCGCTCAAAGATATCAAGCCAACCCGATCCGAGTTGATCGCTCTTAAAAAGAGGATCGCCCTTTCGGAGCGAGGCTACAAGATCCTGAAGATGAAGCGCGATGGATTGATCATTGAATTTTTCAAGATACTTGACCAGGCAAAAGACAGCCGGGGAATGCTTGGAGAACAGTATAAGAAGGCACAGGAGATGATGGCAATTGCAAACACGGTCGAAGGAGCCATCGGTGTAAAAACTGCTGCTTTTTCTGTCCAGGAAGTTCCTGATGTCGCTCTCTCGAGTAAGAATATCATGGGAGTCGTGGTCCCTGAGATCGCTGCTTCGAAGGTGAAAAAAGGTCTCATCGACCGTGGATACGGGCTTTTAGGCACAACTTCTGTGATAGATGAGACCGCATCCGCGTTCGAGGATCTGGTGGAGGCCATCATAGAGAGTGCCGAGATCGAGAGCACGATGAAGAAACTTCTCGATGAGATCGAAGCGACGAAAAGGCGGGTGAATGCCCTGGAGTTCAAGGTCATCCCCGAGCTTACAGAAGCCCGCGACTTCATAAAGATGCGGCTTGACGAGATGGAAAGAGACGAACTCTCGAGGCTCAAAAAGATTAAAGCACACAGTGGATAAGAAAGGTATGATCATGCCGATCGGGACATTGGATCAGATTCAATCGGCGGGGAAGACGATACTCCTCCGTCTGGATCTAAATTCACCAATCGATCCGGCCACAAATCTTATCCTTGACGACAAACGGTTCAGGGAGCATATTCCTACTATTCAGAGACTCTCGAAGAGCCGGGTGGTTATCGTCACCCACCAGAGCAGGCCGGGAAAAAAAGATTTTACGACGCTTGAGGCGCATGCGGAGAAACTGGCGCAGCTCCTCCAGAGGCCGGTCACGTATATCGATGATATCTTCGGCCATTACGCCCGCGATGCTATCAGATCGATGCGTATCGGTGACATCATCATGCTCGAAAACGTCCGTTTTTCTGCTGAGGAGAACCTGACTGTAAAGCCCGATGAGGCAATAAAGATGCACCTTGTCCAGAAGCTTGCAGAGATGGGGGATCTCTTTGTCAATGATGCTTTCGGTACTGCTCACCGCTCACAGCCGACCATGGTGGGGCTCCCGCTCGCAATGCAGTCAGTTGCAGGACTGCTGATGGAGAAGGAGGTGACCACTCTCTCGAGGGTATTTGAGAATGCACCAGAACCCGTATTCATGGTGCTTGGCGGGACCAAGGTGGATGATTCGATAGACGTTGCAGAGCATATGCTCTCCCACCAGATCGCAGACAGGGTCCTTGTCATCGGCGTGGTTGCAAACGTCTTTTTGCAGGCGATGGGACATGACATCGGGAAGCCTTCCTCGCAACTGGTAACCCAGCTCGGCTACGAAGACGAGATCGATCATGCAAATACTCTCCTCTCCCAGTATCCGGAAAAGATCATGGTCCCTGAATGGGTTGCGGTCAAGGAAGATGGGTCACGTGCAGAATACGCAGCAGATGCGATTCCAGACGATTGCCCGGTCCTCGATCTCGGCATGGATTCGATCATCTCATTCTCAAAGGAGATAAAACAGGCAGGAACGGTTGTATTTAATGGTCCCGCCGGCGTTTTCGAAGAGAAAGATTTTGCGACGGGCACCTACGAGCTCTTGCGTGCCGCATCTGCCGTGGAGTTCTCAGTCATTGGCGGAGGGCATACCGCGGCCGTTGCCGAAAAGATCGGTCTCGAAAAGAACTTCACCCACATCTCGACGGGCGGTGGCGCCTGCATCGAATTCCTCACCGGAAAGAAACTCCCTGCAGTCGATGCACTGGAACGTTCAAAAGAGATATTCGGTTAATCCAAATTCTAAAAAAGTGTCTGGTATTATTGCCAGAGATCACGCCGACCATATCTCTTCCGGTGACGATGCCGGAGACTTAATTTTTATTTGTATCGCTTCCCGAAACGGCATTCCCGCTGGTTCGGGTACCCTGGTACGCCTTTTTTCCCATATCCGGCACGTATGCCGCCGGGTTGATTGAAGATTTCATAATCGACGAAAGAAGCGGCGAGCCGCTGCCCTCGCGCCCGGCCCTGGTTCTCATAAGGTTGAATGTCGCTATCGAGAAGATGAGTGCGGTAACCAGGAAGAGAAGCAGGCATGCCACGGTTGCAATTCCAAAGACAACCATGATCCGTGAACCAAGATATATCATGTAGCTGCCTAAGCCAAAAAAGACCCAGAACAGTCCCACAAAGATCCTCGTAAATTCCATAGGACTCCACATGGATCGATCCCTTTCGGATTCAGATCCATCAGGGAATGCATCGATCATTCTTCCCGTCTTCAATAGAGCCAGACTTGACATCCCTGAGATAATACCCGCAAAAACAAGCCCGACTACAAATATCTCATCCATTATGCATCAGTCCCTCATACCATACTGGATCGCTCCCTTATTTATAATATTTCTTATGTAATACCTATGTAATTTTTTAGCATAATGGTATTCTTTAAGTATTACAATCGATTTTGGCAGTTTTTAAATAATTTTAAGATTCACTATTAAGAGAATGGGGGACAAAGTTTCGAACCAGGGAGGAGAGAGGGTGGCTATTTCTTACAAAATGCCCCCCAATATTTACAAAAAAGTAAATAAGCTCGTATATGAAGAAAAAAAGTTCTCTACAATATCTGACTGTATTACCCAAGCATTAATATACTTCATAGACAATCAAAACGATGTGGGACAATTCAAAGATCTCTTTCAGGAATATCTTGCATCAGACGAAGGGCAGGATATGATGAAGAAAGTCATGAAGGACCTGCTTGTGGACGTCCTGACCACCCAGCAGACCCTGGTCAAAGAAGAATCAAAGTAATACATAAGTATTCTATTTTCCAGGTATATCAATTATTTCTGATTATCAATATTCCATGGGAAGTACGGCCCTGACCCGGTGCCGCATAAGAATCCTGATTAGAGGAGTATTTTCTACCCATTATCCATTTGCGATCTCCCAATATCCATTTTCCGACCTGCCGGAATCGCCGATAGAAAAAACAATAGGCATATCTGAATAAAGGACAGATAATGGCATAAAACTGAACGGTGGAGGGCCAGATCCCGTCTGCCGGTCCAATGGTGTCGCGCTATGCCGGAAGATACAAGATATTCACTGGTAAAGGCTGCCCGGGGCGAGATCCCGGCCGATGTGGTGTATAATAATGCCCAGATCTTCAACCCGTTCACATGCGAATGGACCCAATCGTCTCTCGCAGTCAAATCAGGATTCATCGCAGGAGCAGGGGATTACCGGGGCAAAAAGACGTTCGATCTCAGGGGACGGAGGGTCGTCCCGGGCCTGATCGATGCCCATGTCCATGTCGAGAGCTCGCTCCTTGTTCCGTCCGAGTACGCAAGACTCGTCTCGGTTCACGGGACAACGACCGTAATAGCCGACCCCCATGAGATTGCCAATGTCTGCGGTGCCGAGGGCATATCTTTCATGCTTTCCGAAAGAGAAGGCCTGCCGATCGATATCTTCTACATGCTTCCCTCGTGCGTCCCGGCAACACCGCTCGATAAAGGCGGCGCAGAGCTTACTGCAAGGGACCTTGGTGAGTTTATTGGAAAGGACGGAATCCTCGGTCTTGCCGAGATGATGAATGTCCCGGGGGTACTCAACCTTGACCCCGATGTCTGGGAGAAGCTCTCGATCTCTCCCCTCATAGACGGCCATGCACCGCTGCTCTCCGGAAAAGACCTGAATGCATACGTTGCAGCAGACATCCAGAGCGATCATGAGTGCGTCTCGGCGGAAGAAGCTGCCGAGAAACTCGGCCTTGGGATGTATATCTTTGCACGGGAAGGATCCACCGAGAAGAATCTTTCTGAACTGGTCCGGATAGTCACACCCTGTAACTGCTCGCGGTTCTGTTTTGCAACAGACGACAGGCACGTTGACATGCTGGTGCGCAATGGGCATATAGACGACTGCATCCGGAAAGCCATCGAATACGGCCTTGAACCGGAACTGGCCATACAAATGGCGACACTTAACCCGTGCGAGAGGTTTCTCCTCAATGACCGGGGTGCCCTTGCACCGGGTAGACTTGCCGACTTCTGCGTGCTAAAAGAAGGCGTCTCATTTGAGATCGAGAAGGTGTTTAAGAAGGGCATGATGGTGGAACGTCTCCCCTTCCGATCCTCGTCCTGTATCCGGCACACGATGAAGTGCAGCCCCCTGCCCGCAGACGCCCTGGATATCAGGGGTTCGGGGAAGGTCAGGGTCATAGGAATCGTCCCCAACCAGATACTTACAGAGAACCTGGAATTCGAGATCGAAGGGCAGGATATTCCTGATCTGGAGAGGGACATCATAAAGGCGGTCGTATGCAGCCGCTACAAAGATAGATCATTCGCCAGAGGCCTGGTCCACGGTTTCGGGCTCATTAAGGGCGCCATTGCCAGCAGCGTCTCCCATGACTCGCATAACATCGTCGCCATTGGTGTCGATGACACCGATATCAGGAGAGCCGTCGAAGTGATCATACAAAATGAGGGCGGAATGGTAGCCATACATGACAGGGATATGGTGCTGCTCCCCCTCGCATGTGCAGGACTCATGTCGGAACTTCCATATGAAGAGGTATATGAAAAGATCACCTCCTTAAACTCCCGTCCCTTAGAATGGGGATCTATCGCGGATCCCTTCATGTATCTCTCTTTTCTTGCACTCACGGTTATTCCGCACCTGCGGATCACCGACAGGGGGCTTTTTGATGTCGACTCCTTCAGTGACGTGGCTTTGTTTAAGGCCTGACCTGCACGCGAACGGATAATACGAAGAAGAAGAGCCACAATCAGGGGGTGTACCGAGAAAGATCCCGTCAAAACCACTCCTGTTCTTCCGTATGATGCCACCTTGATACTTCTTTTGGAAGTTAACAGGCATGCGTCGCCGGCGGGAACCGGTGCACCATTATTCTGGTTCGATTTACTCATATATAAAATATTTGGGTCCTTTTTTGTAATCTATCGCTGATGCATATCTTGATCGGGAAAATATTTGCATATCTGGGTGATAATATTGAAGCCCTATATATCGCTATTTTTTCGTTTTAATCGTTAAATCGATATATTTTTGGTATCAGGACAAAAATTTGTCTTGTCGGGACAGGGCTTCATGGTTCCAGAGCAGATCTTATATTTGGATGGATGGAGGGCAGAGATCGCGTTAATTGAGGCATGATATCTGCGTAATCTAAAAAAATATAAGTAATATCAATAAAAAAGGAATCTATAGCCAATTATCAATAATCAGGACAAACCCATGATCTCCGTTCTATTCGTTGACGACGAACCCGCCCTGCTAGAAATCACCCGGCTGTTTCTCGAACGATCCGGGGAGATGAAGGTTGATACATGCAGATCGGCACTCGAGGCGATCGAGAGTCTGAAATCAAATGCATATGACGTGATCGTCTCTGACTACGAGATGCCGATGATGGATGGGATCGTCTTTCTAAAGATACTACGCGCGGAAGGAGACAATACTCCGTTCATCATCTTCACCGGCAAAGGACGGGAACACGTCGCAAAGGAGGCGTTAAACAACCGTGCTGACTTTTACCTCCAGAAGGGATCCGATCCAAAATCGCAGTTTGCCGAGCTCGATGGGATGATACGCCAGGGATTGCAGAGAAAGATCGCAGAAGAATCATTACACACGGCCGACAGGCGGATGGTGGATATCATCAACCATCTTCCGGATGCCACCTTCGCCATCGACAGCGAAGGGATAGTCGTTTCCTGGAATAAGGCAATGGAAGAGTTCACCGGAATACGTGCCGACAAGATAATAGGAAAGGGCGATTATGAATATGCAATACCATTTTACGGGAAGCGACGTCCCGTTCTTATCGACCTTATCAACAATTCGGCTGAAGAGGCACAGAAATTCGCATATGTCAACGTGAAAAAAGAGGACTCTTCGGTCGTTGCCGAGACGAGACATGCGATGAGAATGGGCGTCCCAGCAACATTGTGGGTCCGCGCCACCCAGATTTATGATAAACGCGGCCGGATCATCGGTGCAATCGAATCAATACGGGATATTACCGATATCAAGAGGGTTGAGGAGGAGAGAAAGGATAAAGAAGCGAAAGAACGCGAATTTGGACTTTTTGACAGGATGTTCGGGAAATCCGCCGATGCATGGTACAAGAAAGGGGTCGACCTGTATTACAAGCAGGGTAAATTCTCCGATGCCGTCGCCTGTTTCGACCGTGTGATCGAGATGGATCCGAGGCACATGAAGGCATGGAAGGAGAGGGGAATCTGCTTGAAAGAACTCGGACGTTACGAGGAGGCCATCCAGTGCTTTGACAGGGCGATTGCTATCGCGCCAAAAGATCCCTCAACATATTACTTCAAGGGGGAAGCCCTTGAAAAACTCGGGAAAACCACGGGAGAGTTCTCCCTCCTGGAGGAGGCGGTACGGTGCTTTGACATAGTCATCCAGGACGACCATGAAAATGTGAATGCCTGGAACTACAGGGGGGTATGTTTCAAAGAGTTGCGCCGTTACGAGGAGGCCAAGAGATCATTTGATCAGGCGCAACTGCTGCTTCGCATCGGTAAAAACAGGAGATAAACGAGTAAAATAGAGAAACAAGGTATTATCTCAGGTTCATCTCCTGGAAAATGCTATCAATGTTTTTATTTTCCATTATTCACTAAGGCAATATAGGTGCGAGAGGTATTCATCTCATGAATGGAACGGGTCCTTTAAGAGTCGGTGCAGAGAGCCTGCACCTCGTCATCCTGATCTTCATCACGGCAATCGCCTTTATCGCAAACATTGCAGGAATGTATTTCGGGGTCTCTCTGCTCACCCCCCTCTTCTTTTATATTCCAATTGTGATTGCGGCCTACTGGTTCCCGCGAAGAGGAGTCATATTTGCAGTCATCGTGGGCATCATCCAGGTCCTGCTGGTCTACAGTTTCAGTTATCCGAACGTTCCTGAACTCACCTATGCCATCTCAACGGCCAGTTTTTACATCCTCGTTGCCATCGCCGTGGTGATCTCTTCGCTCTCCGGGGATCTCAAGGATAAAGAGGCACGATACAGGGGTATATTCGACCGCTCCGAGACCGGCATATTCCTTGTCCACAACGAGACCCGCGACCTTGAGATTGAAGAGGCCAATTCGAGGGGATCCGAAATTCTCGGAAGTCTTCCGGAGGACCTGAAAGGAAAGTCTCTCACCGAGTTCTGGAGAGACGAATCAGTGCGTCTATCTGTGATCCAGACGCTCTCGAAGAACGGGTTCGTCCAGCCATTCGAATCTTCAATTACCTCCCTGTCAGGAAGCCGGGTTCCGGTCCTCATCTCCGCGTCAAGGCTTCCGGCCCATATGTTAGTCATCACTCTCACAGACATTTCTGAGCGCAAGCGGGCAGAGGAGGAGATACAAAAGATCAATCTGCACCTCTCGACGATCAACCATATCATCAGCCAGGCGAGTGAATCGTCCTCCGTGCAGGAACTGGTCGAAAAATGCCTGGAATACACAAGAACTTTCCTGAACGTGGAATATGGGGGTGCAAAGATCCCCATGTCGAATCCTGCCGCGCCCCCACGGCTGTTCCACAGCGGCGATATCGATCTATTCAGGGAGATCAACGGATCGGGGGGATCTGAAAGCAAAAGATGGCAGGATGCCATTGAACAGGGAGAATTTTTCATCTTCAATGATGCGCCTCCAGGCAAGAGCGCCTGTTCCGGTATCGTGATGCCTGTTCCCGGCAACGGCGGTCAGACGGGGGTGATCTTTTTTGCAAGCAGACAGTCCCGTAGATTTAACGGAGATGAAAAGAAGAGTCTCGAGTCTATTGCAAAGGAGACCGGCACGGCGGTGACCAAGCTCCAGTTATCAGAGGACCTCATCGATGCGAACAGGAAGGCAAATCTCTACCTTGACATCATGATACACGACATAAATAACGCGAATCTGGCATCCTTATGGTACGGTGATCTCCTCGTGGAGATGGTCGAAGGCGAACCGCGGGATATCGCCGCCAGGGTGATCGACGGGGTCCATAAAAGCAGCGAGATAATCCGATCTCTGGAGACTATACGCCTGATAGAAGAGAAAACTGAAGAATTAAGCGAGATCGACCTTGACAAGGTGATATACAAGGAGATCGCGCATTTTCCAGACCGAGATATCAAATTTACGGGAAGCGGTGTGCGTGTCTGCGCAGACGATCTCCTGGGGGAGATCTTCTCAAACCTCATCGGGAACAGTATAAAGTTCGGAGGTGAAGACGTCTCGGTCAATATCAGTGTCGAGACGACCGGAGACGACGAAGTGACGATCTCGGTGGAGGACAACGGTCCCGGAATCCCTGATTCAGTTAAAGAAGTAATATTCAACAGGTTCAGGCAAAACGGCTCCAAGGGAGGAGGAAAAGGCCTGGGACTTTATATTGCAAAGACCCTCGTCGAGCGTTACGGCGGGCGAATTCTTGTCGAGGACCGGAACAGCGGGAGACCCCATGACGGGACAGTCTTCAAATTTACAGTGCGTACCCATTGTTAAGCGAAAACTGCCAGACAAGAGCATCAGGCAATAATTAAAAGGAGCACAAGAAGTATTACTGGCTGATGGAGGAGATATATGAGAAGCGAATGCCGCCCCAAAAATTCCATTGCCGGCCTCAAAAAAAAGTTCATATCACTCAGCCTGAATCTTCTCAATCCTTTGGGATAGAGCACCTTTCCTGAAAATATTCCCAGGAGGACCACTCCCAGCCATGGAACAAGCGGTGTATAATCGAGGCTCGCAAAGTCAGGGGGATGCATACCGAGCCAGAGAAGCCAGTAGGGACCTTCCCGAAATATCCTGATCCAACCAGCGACGATGAGAAGGATGCCGGCCAGAAGGTTTCCCCAAATGAAACGCAAAAATATCGGTGCAAGGATAACCGAAAAACCGATGAGATGGAGAATTCCAAAGACGATGACGGCATCGGGCACGAGCACCCAGGTACCAACGGTTAATCCGGCACCGAGCGCCATGATAAAGAGACCTCTCTTCACATATTTGAGGATAAATTCCCTGCGTGTGAGAACGGCCGCGGCATGGGCACCGCTGATTGTGAGGGATATTCCGACGATGAAGAGAAAGAGCGATGCCGTTAAAATTGCAAAAAATCTCCAGAATCCGGAACCGACATTGATTGTTGCTATATCGAAATAGTTTATATCGAATATAAAATGGAATACAATCATCATGACGACCGCAAGACCCCGGAGGAGATCAATCTCCCAGTATCTCTCGGTTACATGACTTTCCATTATCACACACATCTTTTTCGAATCGGGATTTGCATCGTCTTCGCCTGCCAAATCCCCATCCGGGCATTCCAAATCTGATCCAGGAGATGGTTATCACGTATCTGTACCAGAAAATGTAAAAGATCAATCTTTATTAAACCTACTCTCTATCTATCCTTTGAGCATTTCCGAAAATGCTGGAATGTTCCAACGCTCTATGAGGAGTTACAAAATGATCGACAACTTGCTTCTTGGAAATATGAAATTCAGGGAATCTGACTTCAATGAAAACATCGAGTTATACAAGCGACTGGTAGTCGGACAGAGTCCCCAGGTCTTATGGATCGGCTGTTCCGATTCGAGGGTGAGCCCTGAGCGGATAACAGGATCGAAACCTGGAGATATCTTCATCCAGCGAAACATCGGAAACGTCGTCCCCATCCATGACTGGAACTTTGCCACGGTTCTTGAATATGCTGTGGCACATCTCAAGGTCACTGACATAGTGATATGCGGGCACTCGGATTGCGGGGCAATCAAGGCATTGGACAAGGAGAGTACGGATTCTTATATACCGCTCTGGCTTAATAACGCACGGGAGGCGAAGGAGAAGGTTGATGCCCGAATGCCCAAGCCGGAATCTCCCCAGGTTCGATCAAGGGAGATCGAGCTTGAAAATATCCGTCTCCAGATTCAACATCTCAATACCTATCCGATAATAAAAAGCGCTCTGAAAGATAAAAGTGTCGAGATCCATGGCCTGTATTATGACCTGGCCACGGGGGTCCTCTCGAAGGTTGTCTGATTCATAACCTTTTCTCAATCTCTTTTTGAAGTTGTGGCAAGGAGATTCTTCCCATCGGGACCAGCTCCCGGTTCACCAGGATTATGGGGATCGGGGGGTAATGCTGGGCGATGATCTCCTGGATATGGACCGGGACTTCCTCATCGATGAGTGTCAGTTTCATCCGGACTCTCTCTCCGTATTGTTTACGGATTTCATCGGCGAGCGCTTCAAAGGCCGGCACCAGCCTGCCTGTCGGGTGACAGTCATACAGCCCGCAACTCCGCGTCATATCACAGGGAAACGGGGAACAGGACGAATCTTTCATGCCGACAACCTCGACTTCTATCGCATATTCCATAATAGGTTATGCCCCTGAAAGATATTTGATTATTCAGATCGGGACTATATCCACCCGCCGAACGGCTGCCGGTGGAGCATCACATAAAAATCCCTGGAGATCAGAGGAATCGTTCAAAACGGTCCTGGGCTACCTTGCATATCGGGCATACAAGCGGAGGAGATTCCCGTGCACAGAGGTACCCGCACACCCTGCATCGCCAGACGGGAAAAGAGACGATCAGGGGATCATTCCAGGCAGGTGTCTCTGAAACGTTCTTTCTTTCACTCCGTGGCAGACGACGTTCGGGGATTGAGCCCACGGTCTTTTTCCCCTCCACGACCTCCCCAGATACGTACAGGGCACAGTAACATGCGCCGAATTCCGAAAGATCCGGGTCCCGGTAATCGCACGGGCAGATGATATCGAGGTCCTGCTCCCGCCTGCCCGATGCGAAACGGCAGGGACATGCAGGATACCCGTACCGTTCTTCATTGACCATCAGCCCCTTCACAAGGTTTTTTGTAAAAATCTCATCCGGGTTTAGGAAGTAGCCTCCCTGTTCCGCTTCCCGTTTGATCACGTCGTATCTTTTCTCCAGCTCTTCTTTATCAAATCCGGAATCATTCATGAGAGGGCCTCCCGAATCTCCTCTTCACGGAACCCTACGATCACTTTTGATTCATCAATAACGAGGGTGGGAAACGATCCACTCGGATTATATCTTTCCACTTCCTGCAATGCCTCTTCAATCTCTGCAGACGGGAGAAGATCGACATATACAAAGCTGTGCCGGACGCCGAGATCCTTCAACAACTCTTTTGTCTTTGCACACCAGCCGCAGGTGCTTAATGCATACAGGACTACCCTGCCCTTATCTTCGCCTTCGACATGCTCCTTCTCAATCATAAAAACACCCGATTTTCATGTAATCTGCTTCGTTCATTGAATTTCCGGATATCCTATTTAATCCTATCATACGACGGGTGCATCTCTTACGATATCGTTTCCGTTATCGCCCTTGTCGGGGCAGAAATTATCCTCAATAGCCGGATATATGAAATCCTTTATGGCGCAGGGAGATAATAGTGAGATAACCGGTGGTTTGTGATGCAGGGTGTTGAAAAAGCCAGAGTTTCGGGAAATGCTGAATTATTGAAGATCTTGAACGGGATAAAAGGGGAATTTTCCTATGACGAGACGGCATACCATCTCCCGGTCACCTATGCCATCACCGGCAATGCCATTCATTCCGGTGACGAAGCCCGCAAGGCATATGAGAATACGGGGGGTAATGCGCTGGTTGCCGCAGAATGCATCACCTCGTTTGAACAGTCGGCACACGGAAAGGAGGAAGAGCCGTACACGGGATTCATTCCTGATTCGGTATTGAGAAAACTCGGTTATTCGCTTGTCGACGGGAGCATACTGGGCCTGGCACTCCTTGCCGGGACACCCTCACGCCCGGATACCGTCGCAGCGATCTGCCGTGAGCTCCAGGAAAAATATATCCTGACCTTTCTTGCAGGTGACGTAATTCCTTCCCTCATCGAATCGGGCGTAAAAGTGGGAGCTGAATACCGTCTCGTCCCGCTGGGCAAAAAACCGCTCATGGCCATTCATTTCATTGACATCATCGCCCGGGTTGCTATGATGTTCGGCGGTGTCGCACCCGGAGACACGGACCGCCTTTTACGGTATGCACAGGAACGGGCCAAAGCATTTGTAATTGTCTTTTCCGGACTGGATGAACCAGAAATTGCAGTATATGACGCATTCGGTCTGCTCGGTATACCAATCCTCTCGATCGACGGATACGAAGGCGGGGAATGGCTGTCGGTGGATGCGGAGGATGCCGTCCAGAAAGGCCTTGATTTGAAAGGGATCAAGGTAACCGTGACGGCGATCCCCATCCCCATGGCGTGTTCTCCGGCTTTTGAGGGAAAGAGTATAAGAAAGGAAGAGATGTTCGTAGAGTTCGGCGGGGGTCGCAGCCCGGCCTTCGAGCTGCTCAGGTTCCGACCGACAGAAGAAGTCACAGACGGAGCTGTAAAGGTCATCGGACCCGAGATAGAAGAGATTCCGGAAGGTTCCGCCTTCCCGCTCGCGATAATCGTGGATGTGTACGGGAAAACCATGAAAAAGGACTATGAACCGGTTCTCGAACGACGCATACACAACTTCGTCAATTATGGAGAAGGGACATGGCACGTGGCTCAAAGGGATATCATCTGGGTCCGGATCTCGAAAGAAGCAGTCGCAAACGGCATCAGGATCGAGCACCTTGGAGATCTCATTTCGGCAAAATTCCGAATAGACTTCCCTGATCTCCTAGACGCAGTCCAGGTTACCCTGATTACAGATGAGAAAAAAGTGCTGGAGGCAAAAAAAGAGGCGGAAGAGACCTACGAGGAGAGAGACCAGAGGATCAGAGGATTGAAAGACACCGATGTGGATACGTTCTATTCATGCACATTGTGCCAGACGTTCGCTCCCAACCATGTATGCATCATAACGCCGGAAAGGCCCGCTCTCTGCGGGGCCATAACCTGGCTTGATGGAAAGATTGCATACGAGATATCTCCTTCAGGAGCAAACCAGCCTGTTTTAAAAGGGGAGATGATCGATGAAGAACGGGGTGAGTTTGAAGGTGTGAACAGGTTCGTAAAGAAAGCCTCTCATGGAGAGGTGGATCGCTGCTCACTGTACAGCATTCTCGAGTATCCGATGACCTGTTGCGGCTGTTTCGAATGCATAGCCGTCATGATCCCTGAAGTAAACGGCTTCATGATTGTTAACAGGGAATTTACCGGGGAGACTCCCTCGGGAATGACGTTCTCCACGCTGGCGGGAACCATTGGAGGTGGTGCCCAGACGCCGGGTTTTGCAGGCATCTCCAAGGGATATATCCTGAGTGACCGGTTCCTGCAGGCTGAAGGCGGGATCGAACGGCTTATATGGATGCCTTCCCTCCTCAAGGAAGAGCTCAGGGATAGATTGGTGCAGAAACTGAAAGAGAGAAGAATAGAGTCGCTTTTTGATAAAATTGCAGATGAAGAGACGGCTATGACACTCGAGGAGCTGATCGAATTTCTGGCGAATGTGAAACATCCCGCGCTGGAGATGCCCCCTCTCATCTGAAGGTGTGACGCCCATGAAGATTGATATCATTTCCGAATGGACAGGAGAGATCGGGGAGGTGACCATTGGTGCGACGGAAAAGGAAGGAGGTACCCGCCGTACAAGCATTGTAATAGGCGGCGGATCCGGATTTCCCTTTCTCAAAGACCCTCCGCCTGGAAAAAAACCCCTGATCGCCTTTGAGTTCTGTGACGACACAACGCTCTGGTCACCCATTGTTACGGAATTCGAAGGAGATGTGGTGAATGATGCCGCAGCCTGGGCCGCAAGGGCTGAGCAAGAACATCGTCCCGATCTTCTCAGGCTCTACCTGACGAGTACCCGGCGGCGGGGTTTTAATGAATTTTCCCTGGTGGGAGGCATCATAACAGAGGTTTTAGAAAAATCAACGCTCCCGCTCATTGTCGAGGGAAGCAATGATCCCGCTATTGACAGCGAGGTCTTCCAGCGCTGCGGCGAAGCCGGGGAAGGGGAGAGACTGCTTTTGGGAACTGCTGAAGAAGGCCGTTATCGCAGTGTCGCCGCCGCTGCCATGGCATACGGGCACTCGGTTGTTGCGCAGACACCGATAGACGTGAACCTGGCCAAGCAGTTAAACATCCTCCTGCGTGAGATTGGTGTTCCCCATGACCGGGTAGTGATCGATCCCTACACGGGAGCACTGGGATATGGATTCGAATATTCATATTCGGTGATGGAGCGGATCCGTTACGCGGCACTCAAAGGTGATGACGATCTTGGGATGCCGATGATCAGCTCGGCTGTAGATGCACTCAATATAAAGGAGGTACGGGAGGCCGATCCATCGCAGAGAAATGAAATGGCGGTGAAATGGGAGTTATACACTACCGTCTCGTCCGTTATCGCCGGAGCTTCGGTGGTATGTGTGCGACATCCGGAAACAATCGTTCCTCTCAGAGCCGCAATTGATTCGTTATGGGGACAAATTGGGGGAGGCGAATGAGATGGCATTGAAGGCACTTGACATCTACAAATTACTCCCAAAGAAGAACTGCAAGGAATGCGGGGAGCCGACCTGCCTCACATTCGCGATGAAACTGGCAAGTGGGAAGGCCGATATCGAAAAATGTCCCTACCTGGACGAAGAAGCCAGGAAGATCCTCGGCGCTTCCACCAAGCCACCCATACAGCGGGTAAAGATCGGTGTTGGTGAACGCTCATTCGCAGTCGGTGACGAGTTCGTCCAGTTCCGGCACGAAAAGACATTCTATCACCAGCCGGGAATAATGGTGGTCGTATCCGATCTCTGGACCGACGACCGGATCCAGGATGTTGTCCGGGAAGTGCGTGACGGGGTGCTTGTCAGGATAGGAACCGATCTCAAACTTGACGGCATAGCTATCAGGAACGAGAGTGGTTCCGCCGAAGAATTCAAACGTGCCGTTTCGGCCGTGGAGGCGAAAACCAACCTCCCGGAGGTACTCATGGCAGAGGACCCGGAGGTCATCGAGGCGGGGCTCTCGGTCTGCGGAGCCTTTCGGCCCCTGTTACATTCGGCAACATTTGATACCTATCCCGCCATGTGCGCACTCGCCAAAAAATTCGGATGCCCCCTCGTGATCAGGGCCGAATCCCTCGAACGGGTGGCGGAACTCTCCACGCTGGCATCAAAGGAGGGGGCACCTGCCCTCGTCATTGATGCTTCCCCGGACACACTCTCGGATTATATAAATAAAGCAACCGCGATCCGGCAGAACGCCATCACGAGGAGCGTTCCCGAACTCGGATATCCGATATTCTTCGATACAACCACCACCGGGATGCAGGATGCCGCCCTTGCCCTAGGGGTTGATAAATTTGCCTCGGTACTGGTCTGCGATCGCCTCTCCATCCCGTCAAGAGATGCTCTCCTCACACTGCGTCAGAACATCTACACGGATCCTCAGAAACCGATCCAGATGAACCCCGGGATCTACAGGGTAGGCGAACCGGACCGTGGCTCTCCGGTATTTTTAAGTGTGAATTTTTCCCTCACCTACTTTACCCTCCAGGGATACCTGGAAGCATCCGGAGTTCCGTGCTACATGCTGGTCGTTGATACGGAAGGGTTCTCAGTATTGACCGCCGTTGCGGGCGGAAAATTGAATGAGACCCTTGTTGCCGAATCAATAAAGAGTACCGGTCTCGAATCGGAGGTGGATCACAGGACTCTCATTATCCCCGGTTATGCAGCCCCCCTCTCCGGCAAGATAGAGGATGAGACGGGCTGGAAGGTCCTTGTCGGGCCCAGGGATGCGGCAGGGGTCGGAGAATTTTTAGAGAGAGAGTGGAAGAAATAAGATGCCTACCGTAACATTCCTTCCAGGTTTTCGAAAATCCTGCATAGATCCCGGATCCACCATACTGAATGCAGCCCAGAAATTGGGAATAAATATGAACGTGGTCTGTGGTGGGGAGGGAAAATGCGGAAAATGCATTGTCTTCATCAAGAGCGGCAGGGTCGATTTCGATCGGGAAAAATTCGGCCGGTTCTTCTCACCAGGCGAGATCGAGGAGGGTGCATGCCTGGCCTGCCAGGCGGTACCCCTCGATGACGTACAGGTATTTCTTCCCGAAAGCTCGCTGATCCAGGAGCAGAAGATATTGATCGACGCCCGTGGGATCGAGACAGAATTTAACCCGGCAGTATGGAAATATGCGGTCGAACTGACTCCGCCTTCGCTGGAGGACCCCTCCCCCGACCTTACCCGGCTTCTGTGGGGGATAGAGAAGAGCGGCGGGCCGAAGGAAGATAAGATCTATGCTCCACTGGAGGTGATCCGCTGTATTCCCGCGGTTCTCAGAGAGAGCGGATGGAGGATCACAGGAACGGTAACCCTGGTTCCTGGTGGATACCGCCTCATCGATGTCGAGAAAGGCGACACATCCAGGGACCTGTACGGGGCTGCAGTCGACCTTGGGACCACCACCATTGTAGCCTACATCTGGAACCTGAACGACGGAGAGGCGCTCGGGGTAGCCTCCAACTACAACTCACAGATCAGCTGCGGGGAAGACATCCTCTCCAGGGTAAACTACGCCCGGAAAGGCGGTCTTTCCCATCTCCAGGCCCTCGCAGCCGAGAGCATCAACAACGCACTCACCTCTGCGGCAAACAGTGCGGCAATCGATCTCGATGATATCTATGAGATAGTCGTCGCCGGAAACACCATAATGACCCACATCCTGATGGGAATCAATCCGGCCTACATGATCGAGGAGCCGTATGTACCGGTCGTAAAGAGATACCTGACCTCTGCCGCCTCCAGGGTCGGGATCTCGGTGAAGGAGGGTGCAAGTCTCTTCATCTTCCCGGCCGTCAGCGACTATATCGGCGGAGACATTATTGCCGATATTCTGGCTTCCGGGATGAAAGAGAGTGATGAGATATCCCTCCTCATCGATATCGGCACAAATTTCGAGGTGGTACTTGGAAATTCCGACTGGATGTTCTCGTGTTCGGGGGCAGCAGGGCCGGCCCTCGAGGGTGGTGAAGTCCTCTTCGGCATGCGGGCCAATCCGGGTGCAATAGAACAGGTCTCACTCGACCTGGAGACGCTGGTTCCGACGTACCAGACCATCAACCGCATCAAGCCGAGAGGAATCTGCGGATCCGGTCTTATCGACCTGCTTGCAGACCTTCTCAGGGCCTGCATCATCGACCGGACCGGACGGATCAACACCTCAATCGCCGATGAGCGGGTGCGTACCGGGAGGTATTATCCCGAATTTGTCATCGCCTGGAAAGATGAGACCGATATTGGGAAGGATATCGTGATCACTGAGAACGATATAAAAAATCTCATCATGAGCAAGGCATCCATTCATGCAGCATGTATCACATTGATGAACCAGGCCGGCATCACCAGGAAAGATATCTCGAATATCTACTTTTCTGGCGCATTTGGCAACTATATCAACAAGGAGAATGCCATCATCATCGGCCTGATCCCTGAAGTGCCGACGGAAAAGATCCAAAATATCGGGAACGGTGCAATCGAAGGGGCGAATATCGCTCTTCTTAACAGGAGAAAGAGAAAGCTGCTTGATGAGATTGCACGGACGATAGCATATATCGAGCTGAATGCCGAACCATCATTCATGGACGAATACACGAGGAGCACATTCCTCCCTCATACGGATCTCACCCTCTTTCCGATGGTTGAGGAACTCCTTGAGGCCTGCCGTATCAGGAGGAGATGACTCCTGGCTTCAAATCTGCAATCCCCCCACAGCCTCGCAACCGGGGTCGGTGCACTGCCCCATACAGACCCCGTTGCGGCCTGCGATGATGTGATCGAAATATTCGGCCAGTTCCCGTACGTTCCAACACTTCCCAACCGGTCCCTAAAAGAGAGCATAGTCTTCTGCGACTCCCCCCGCGTTCCAGGAGCAGAGATCAGGGACAATAAACTGCTGGTAGATAAGGAGAGGGACCTGATGCCAGAGATGGAGCAGGTATATCTTGACTATCTCGAACAGAATTACCTGGAATATGGTATAGAAAAAGAGTATGGTTCAGGATTTGCAGAGATGCAGAGACGCGATCTGTCGGGGGCACAAACGCTCAAGTGCCAGCTCACAGGGCCGGTAACATTCGGGATGCAGGTGACCGATACCGACCGCCGCCCTATCTACTATGACGAGCAGTATGCCGACCTGCTGCCAAAGATCATTGCATTGAGAGCACTCTGGTGCGAGAAGGAGATGTTGAAGATCCCCGGGGTCTCTGAGACGCTCGTTGTACTGAATGAGCCCTATCTCGCTGCACTGGGCTCGTCGGTCATTCCCATCCAGACCGAATCGGTCAGGTCGGGATGGGAGGACACTTCATCGGTCCTTGAAGGCAGTCTTGGGATTCATTGCTGCTCAAATACAGACTGGAAATTTATTCTTTCGCTGGAACCTGCATTCCTCTCATTTGATGCCTTCACATGCGCAAAAGAGTTCCTCCTGTACATGGATTTTATCGTAGATTTCATGGAGAAGGGAGGGGTGATCGCGTGGGGAATTGTTCCTGCCGATTTCTCGGTCTTTTCGGGGCAGTCAGAGGAAGGCCTTCGTAAGCATTACCAGGATATAAGGAGAAGAGTTACAGAACATATTGACCCTGGCATATTTGATGCACAGTCCATGATTACTCCCACCTGCGGTATACGTTTTTCAGACGAGCAGGGATCCCGGCAGATCATGAGATGTGCTCGTGAGATCTCCCGGAGTATACGGGAGATGGCCAATATATGAATCCTTTTTCCGTTGCAGTATCAGGGAAAGGAGGAACCGGAAAGACAACTGTATCTGCACTTCTTATCAGGTCTCTTGTCGAATCAGGCCAGACACCTGTACTGGCAGTCGATGCCGACCCGAATGCCAACCTTCATGAAGCACTGGGTGTGCCTCCCGGCGAGACCCTGGGGAGCATGAGGGAGGAGGCTTTCACGAGGGATATCCCTCCCGGAATGTCCCGGACCCAGTACATCAAGCTCAGGTTCAGGCAGGTTCTCAAGGAGCATGAAGGCTACGATATCCTGACCATGGGAAGGCCGGAAGGAAGCGGCTGTTACTGCTTTGCAAACGACCTTCTTCATACCTGTATCCGGCTCCTTGAAACGGACTACCGTTTTATCGTAATTGATAACGAAGCAGGCATGGAACATATCAGCAGGGGAACCATAGGTATTCCGGATCTTCTCCTGATCGTCACCACCCCTGGAGTGAGGGGAATCAGGACAGCCGCCAGGATCCATGAACTTTCGAAGTCCCTCGGGATGCAATCCGTTCCCTCGGGACTTGTCTTCAACCGTTTCAAGGAAGAGACCCCGGAGATGATGCCTGGCCTGCCGGATCCCCTTGCATGGATACCGGAAGATCCATCCATCGAAGCCGCCGATCTGAAGGGAAGACCAATTGCAGGAATAGCACATTCATCCCCCGCAATGGTTGAAGCAAGAGTGCTCTCGAAAAAAATCGTCAGTTTGGCAGTGAAAAGAATATGAGTTGCAGGCTCATATGGACTTGCTCAACTGCTCTATCTGGTACATAACTATTTCAAGGAAATCCTGGATCGCCTGGATTACCTTGGTCATGATGTATTCCGACCACAATATGAACGTATAGATAGCCCCTGCCTCCTCCTGCGGGGCATCACCATAATTGATCGTGATTGCAAGCCCGATGATGACCACAAGTGCCAGTAAGATAATAATGAGCAGCAGCGCAATCATCAGGACTGTAAATGAGCTTGTTCTCATCCTAAGATTATCATAAGAGAGTAATATCTATTTAAATTATCATATCCACCGCACTACGGGAATAACTTCCTCCTTATTTTAAAAAAATGGAACTATCAGTCTGTTTCGACTTTCTTCTGTCTCATCTCGATTAGGACCAATACGAGGAGTATAACAGAAAATCCAAACACGATGATGGCGAGGAATGCCGCGACCCACAGCATCACTCCCTGCTGGTAGATAAAGCCTGACCATAGAAGTGCAACAAAACTGATGAGATAATAAAAAACCCACCCCCTGGGGTCCGCAAGTGCCATGGTAATCATCATTTCTCATGTGATATTTATAGATTTTCTTTTATGCTTATGGGAAAAAATGACATCTATAACCTCAATTCACATCAATCGGAAAAATTTTAAGGAGAAATGTAACGTTCCGATATATATGAAATATAGTGTGGTGGCATTCATCGTACTCGCTCTTGTTATTCCTTCATCGGTCCAGGGGCTCGTCACCTGCAGCAATGGGACGGTCATCATAGACCAGCCGGTTGCCGATGACCTGATCGTGAGTGGCGGTACCGTCGAGATTAACTCGCCCGTTCAGAGCCTGATTGCAGCAGGAGGCATCATAGAGGTAAATGCACCGGTGGAAGGGGATGTCATTGCCGCAGGGGGGACTGTGACCCTCAACGGCGACACAGGTGGTAAGGCCGTCATTGCCGGAGGGACCATCATAATAAACGGAAATATCAGCCGAAACCTCGTGGCATACGGGGGCGAGGTCGTCATATCACCTTCATCCACGATAGGCAGAGATGCAGCCATAGCCGGCGGGACGGTCATGAACAGGGGACAGGTGACAGGCACCCTGACGGCATCGGGCCAGCATGTGGAAAATACAGGATTTGCCGGTTTTTCCGAAATACATGTTGAAGATGAGGACTCCCTGGATATACTACCTTCACTCCTTATCTTCCTTTCTGCCCTTGGAATGCTCATTCTCGGCTTGATTCTCCTTCACTTCTGCCCGGGAAAATTCCGGGCGGTTCCAGAGAGAATTCAGAGGAGACCGTTACTCTGTGTCGCTCTGGGAATAGGAGGACTGATTGGAGGAGTCGTGGTGATCGTTCTTCTCATGATTACCATGGTAGGCATTCCGGTTGCGATTCTCCTGCTGCTCGGATTACTTACCGGGCTTCTTCTTTCCACGCTTTTTGTCTCCCAAAATATCGGCGACCTGATCTGTACATGGCTGCACCTCGAGTGGAAGACCTGGCAGAGATATATCCTTGGATTCGTCCTGCTCTTTGGGTCATTCATGATTCCTTTTGCGGGACCGATCATCATTATCCTGGCAATAATCATCGGGTTTGGGGGGATTGTGCACACACTCTATGAAAACAGGACACACATTATTGAAAAATCCTGATAAAAAAACTGTACCATTTTTTTTCAAGCAAAATTCCCGAATCCACGGGGTCTTTTGCACCAACCAATATGACTATATAGTGGCACGCACCCTACAAATCAATGCGGCATATGCCTACCGAAAGGCGATCGAATGCAGGATGACCCGATCTTTCCTGCCCGTAGTTTTCACAGGATGATTTCCCCGCCTTTTGGTCGGAAGAAGATCCTATTTCCGCAGGAGAGGTAAGAATGTCTGAAGACGAAAAGAGAGAAGAGGTGAAGATCTCCGAACTCGAGAGGGCGAAGATGTCCCTGATGAATCCAGAGATTATTGAAAGAAAGCTCGATGAGAGAACGATCGACGAAGTGGCCAAACCGATAATCGAACGGACATTAAAAGAAGGCATCGAGACTGTCTGGGACCGGTTTGAGATACAGCAACCCCCCTGCAGGTACTGCGCATCCGGGGCCTCGTGCAGCAGGTGCGCCATGGGGCCGTGCAGGATTATGCCGGGTATCCGTGAACGGGGAGTCTGCGGGGCTGATGCCGACCTCATGGTAGCAAGAAACCTCCTTGACACCCTCGTCACAGGAGCGGCTGCACACTCGGATCATGGCCGTGACATCGTAGAGACACTCTACAAGACGTCCATCGGTGAATCAGACGGTTACATCATCACGGACGGTCAGAAATTAAACGTTCTTGCAGCAGAGTTCGGTATCGAGGCGGAAGGGCGATCCGTAAACGACGTTGCCAGGGATCTTTCACTCGCCATGCTCGAGGAGTACGGGACGATAAAGAACCATCTTCAGCTCTCAGACAGAGCCCCGCCGCAGACACGGGAGCTCTGGGACAATGCAGGGATAACCCCCCGCAGCGTCGACAGGGAGGTTGTCGAGTCGATGCACAGGGTCCACATGGGAGTAGGAGCAAATTACGCAAACATCCTACTCCAGGGACTGCGGACGGCACTCTCGGATGGATGGGGCGGATCCATGTTCGCGACCGAGATATCGGATGTGCTCTTCGGGACACCCGCACCTAACATGTCCTCTATCAACCTTGGTGTGCTCAAGGAGGACATGGTGAATATCTCCCTGCATGGCCACAATCCAATTCTCTCGGAGATGGTCGTCCGGGCGATAGAAGACCCCGAGATCAAGGCGCTCGTCAAAGAGAAGGGAGCGGGAGGAATTAACCTGGTCGGGCTCTGCTGCACAGGGAACGAACTCCTGATGCGAAAAGGGGTGCCGATGGCAGGGAACCATCTGAACCAGGAACTGGTTATTGCAACGGGTGCTCTTGAAGCGATGGTCATAGATTACCAGTGCATCTTCCCGTCACTTCCCCGCACCGCGAGTTGCTTCCATACACAAGTCATCTCTACAAGTGAGAAATCCAAGGTTCCCGGTGCCATCCATAAAGGGATAACCCCGGAGAATGCCTATTCGGTTGCCAAAGAGATCGTTGAGATGGCGGTGAACAATTATCCCAACAGGGATAAAAACAGGGTCTTCATCCCGGGCAAACCTGTAGAAGTTATGGCCGGGTTCTCGGTGGAGGCAATCAGGACTGCGCTTGGAGGTTCGTTCGATCCTCTTGTCGATCTCATTGCAAAAGGAAAGATCAAGGGAGCTGTCGGAATCGTGGGATGCAACAATCCAAAGATTAAACATGATTTCGGCCATGTCAATCTTGCAAAGGAGCTCATCAAGAGGGATATTATCTGCGTCGAGACGGGATGTTCGGCGGTGGCATGCGGAAAAGCCGGTCTTCTTTCCCCGAAAGCCCAAACACTTGCCGGTCCAGGGCTCTCCGAGGTCTGTAAATCCCTGAGCATCCCCCCGGTTCTTCACATGGGATCCTGCGTTGACTGCTCACGGATCCTTGTGCTGCTTGCCGAGCTTGCCAACACCCTCGGAGTCGGAATCCACCAGCTCCCGGCCGCCGGAGCCGCACCGGAATGGTATTCCCAGAAGGCGGTCTCGATCGGGAGCTATTTCGTCGCCTCGGGTGTCTACACCGTTCTCGGGGTCATGCCGAAGATCTCAGCGAGTCAGAATACCGTAGATCTCCTCACTTCAGGACTTGATTCGGTTATACATGCAAAATTCGCCGTTGAACCGGATCCCTTCCGTTCGGCTGACCTTATCGAGAAGCATATCCAGGAGAAGAGGACCGCACTCGGGATATAATGGACGAAATTTCCAGGCGAAAGAGGCGGATGAGCACAGCTGCGGCCTCGATCGATCAGCCCCATGACCGCAGGGGAAGATTCCAGAAGGTGATTGTCACAGGGAAAGGCGGGGTGGGAAAGACCACCCTCACCGCGATCCTGGCAAGGCTCTCCCATCAGGAGGGGAGAAAGGTTCTCGCGGTCGATGAAGACCCCCAGCAGAACCTCGGGTTTTCACTCGGTTACCCGCAGGAGAAGGCTAAAGACCTGCTGTCTCTTTCAAAGCGTTTTGAATACATCAGGGAGAAGGTGGGCATCGCCCCCGGAGAGGGGTATGGCCAGGCGTACATACTCAATCCGGACGTCTCCGACGTCGTGGAGAGGTATGGAATAGAGCTTGAATCAGGACTCTCCCTGCTCATCATGGGCGGTGTCGAACAGGCATCCAGCGGCTGTTTATGCCCTGAAAATGCCCTGCTGGAGAGCGTAATCAGGTATATCCGGATACGGGAAGACGAGATGATCTTTCTGGATACGCAGGCCGGGCTGGAACATTTCGGCAGGGCGATTGCCGGCGGATTCGGGCAGGCCGTAATTGTTGCTGAAGCGTCGTACAATTCACTCTCGGTTGCGGTCGATGCCGCACGCCTTGCCGGACAACTGCAGATCCCTGTGCTCCACCTGGTCATCAACAAATGCCGTGACCACAACGACCGGGCGAAGGTCAAAAAGATTGTCGATCTCTCGCTCTTCAATACAATCCATTTCCTCCCGTTCGATCCACTCGTATGGGATACGGAACCTGACATCTCCCCCCTGCTCCAGGACGAATCGGCGTTCATGCAAAAGATTCAAGTGCTCCACCATGATATCATGAAATACAGTATGGAATAATGAATCGGGGAGAATTTCGTATCATCATCTCTTCCCAAAAAAAGAACCCAAATCCTCTTTTTGCGTGATAAATCGAAAGATATAAGGTTCTGCAGCAGAACATTCGATTATATGTGTGCACGCTTTTTTGAACGCTTTTTTAAGGCCCGCCCTCATATTGTGGAGAGTCCCCCACCTCCCTCGATTGCACACGGACCCGGAGTATATGTCCCCGAATTCAAGGTTAAACCATATTTTATTGTTGCATCGGTGGAGATGGGAAATACGACCACGAAATGTATCCTCACGGGTGTGAACCTCGATACCGGGATGAGCTATGTTATCAATAAAACCGTGAAGATGAGCAGGGATGTCAGAAAACCGAAACCGAAGGAATCGATCTTTGGAGAGACCCTGGACGGCACCGAGCTCACCCGTGAATCTGTTACAGAGCTCGTCCGCGATACACTGATCCAGTGTCATGCTGATGTTCACCTGGACATCAAGAAGGATCTGGATTTCGTCGTCAGGAGCACCGGTGTCGTGGCGGCCATGGATTCCCCGGACCAGGTGGGAGAGTTTGTCCTTGCCCTCGCAAACGGCTGTCTCCTTGCCGGCGTACCTCCAAAAAAGATGACCCCCCCGATGTCGAAGGCAAATCAGCCCATGAAACTCCAGCCACACAGCTATGCCGACAAGGTTGTCTTTGTAGGGGCTGTGGCAGGCGTCATTCCTCCGGTAGGAAGCACAGGCGTCGAGATGGTGGCCAACGAGATGGAGGGTGAGCTTGCCATGGCGGGTATAAAGGAAGGTGCAAAATGGACACCTGTCGACTTCCGCAATCCATGCATCTCCATCGATTTCGGGACGACCCTTGACGGGAGGATCACAAGCGACGTGGCACGGGACGACCCCAACCCGTTCGCAAAGACCGTAGGGAATTTCTGTGGCCTCGCAGGGGCTATCCCCGATGCGATAATAAAAGGGACCGGTCTCGTGGATGAAAAGAACGGAACAGCACTGGATGTCTTTGGTGACAGGAGCGTTATCAGTGATTTTTCCCTGAAAGGGCAGAGCAGCCACGTAAAGGATTATGTGGAGAAGTGCCACGAGCATATCGACATACGGGTCGTGCCTCCGGAGCGGCGCCGTTTCGGCAGGGTTCCCGTTTATGCCGATGTCGCAAAGGAATCGGGGGTATTTCTCATTGGTTGCGACGCCGGGGAGAACGGGAGTGATCTCGATAAATTGAAGGAGATCGGAACAGAGATATATAAGAATCATAGTTTAAGCCTGCTTAACGAAGTGATCGACAGGGTATGCGCCGGTATGGCGCTGAGGCTGATCGATGTGACCACAGAAGAGGGTTTGACATTCGAGAATTCTTCAATCGGTTTCACCGGGCGGGCAGCCATCTCGGGCAGGAAACCGGAGTATATCCTGGAAGGTGTGCAGGAGAGAGGTCTCTTCCCGGATCCCAGGGAGCGGCTGGTCTTTGTCGATGACGGGCTAGCCAGGGGTGCGGCGCTTATGGGAAGATGCATGAACTCGCTCGGTAAGCCCAAGAACCCCATAGGCGGTGTTCGCGGAGGGCCATGCATCATGGCCAGGCGGATCAAGGCAGGCAAATAATCAGGAGCTGATACAGATGACAGGAGAAGATCCACAGCAGGAGACTGAGAAACAACTCTATGACGTCCTCATCCCGCCTGGGGTGCCAAGGAAAATTATCGCAGACGTACTTGACAAATATGACGTGGAGCTTGTCGAACGCAAACAGAGACTCTATTTTGCCAATATGGAAGGCGATGAACGTGAGATCCTGGCCTTCAGGGGATCGCTGGAGGTTGCACAGGAGGTGGAGAAGTTCATCTTTGCCGAACTGGAGAAATTCATTGAAGAGGAGTGATCTCCTCGCCATACATCTTTTTTACAGCAATATCGCTTGCATGAAGGCAAGGGTCCGGGTTGATTGTACGATCATCCAAAAGGATCTTTCCCAGCGGTAACGTGACATCCATATCAATCCAAAAGAACACAACTCCAGACCACTTCGGGGATGGCCCAGCTCATTCCGGGAAGTATGAAGTTTAGAAATTCTGATATCAAAGGATTTTTACCATATCCTTTTCCCTCCCCGATAACCTTGAGATCTTTTCTTCGAAAGCTTCCTGAATTAAAAGATTATGATTGACCAATGGAGTTAGTTTACGATTATTTGATATTTCGTCCGGTCGACATATATTGCAGAGACTATCCTACAGGTGCATACAATTGATCTATATTGGCATCGATGACACTGACACTCCTTCTTCGAGAGGCACGGGACGACTGGCCAGGGATATAGCCGCAAGGCTCCCCGGAAACTGTGAGGTCGCAGGAGTTACAAGACACCAGCTCTTCATTCATCCATCCATTCCCTATACTTCGCACAACAGCTCTGCAGTCATTCATATCCGGGATCATCCGGGCATTTCTCCGGAGATGCTCTTCCCTCACGTAAAAGAGATCATGTGCGGCTCGTTCATCGAGGGGAGCGACCCAGGCCTGGCAATTGCCAGATCGCGCGAGGTCAGCACAGGGACAAGGGACTTTGGGCTTTCTGCGAAGCAGGAAGTGGTCTGCCAGGAAGAAGCCCGGATAATCGCCGAGCAATCGGGCGTAATCCTTGAAGGCCTTGGCGGCACGGAAGACGGGGTGATCGGTGCCCTTGCAGGTATCGGCCTTGCATCATCGCAAAACGATGGCAGGTACGTTCTTTTAGGCCGCCTGCGGGATTACCGGGGCGAACAAACAGTCGAAACTCTTCTCAAGGCTGGAATCGACAGGATATGCACCCTCGACGATCAGGCGCATACATCAGGAACTGTCCGGATTACCAAATTTCCCAAACCCGCGTTTCGGAATGGAAAGACCGTTTTATATGTTGAAAGAGAGAACGGCGGATATCGCGATCTGAAGGTTGATTAGGGTTTTTTCATTCACCTAGAGTTCGCTTTTTTCACGATCAATGAGTTATAGTTTTTCTATTAAAAATAAATTTTAGACCCTCCCAGAGGTTTCACTTTCGTTCAACCGCCGCCGCTGCGGCCTCCCCCACAAGGCGAAAGAGTCTGCAACCGGGAAATGATTCTGGTTCGTACAATTCCCGGTCTACCCTGCCCACCGACTATCCTCCTGAGGGGGGGGCAACAGGCCCCCGTCAAGGAGAACCCTTAAACGCTATTGGAGGCTGCACTTTGTTTGCTCCTGCCACCCTGCGGTCTCCCCCCACAAGGCAATAAGGGCTTTTCCGAGGAATAGGAGTCTTATTCTTGCATATCACAATTGAACACCAGATATCGCCCGCGGGGGGAGGTTTGGAGAAGGACGAAATCCGGCCTTCGGAGAAGGGGATGCAATCCCCCTCCAGTCCGAATTACACGAGCCCCTATTCCTTTCCACCCAGCAGACGGACGAGAACCGCTTTCTGCGCATGGAGCCTGTTCTCTGCCTCGTCGAAGACGACGCTCTGGGGAGACTCGATCACCTCGTCGGTCACCTCCTCCCCCCTGTGGGCAGGAAGGCAATGCATGAATATCGCGTCGTCCGCTGCTTCCTCTATGAGCTCTGCCGTAACCGAAAAACCCCTGAATGCCTTTAGCCTGGCCTCCCTCTCCGATTCATCCCCCATGGACACCCAGGTATCTGTGACCACAACATTGGCGTCTGAGACTGCTTTCCCGGGTTCGTCCACTATCTGCACATTGCCACCCCGGGATCGGGCAATACTTACAATATCCTCCGGCGGCAGGTATCCGGCAGGTGTTGCGACGACTATCTCCATTCCGGTGATTGCCGATGCCAGGATGAATGAATTGCATACATTGTCGCCGTCTCCAACCCATGCCACCTTTAGTCCCTTTGTTGACCCAAGGTGCTCCTTTATCGTCAGGATGTCTGCAAGGAGCTGGCAGGGGTGTTCCCTGTCGGAGAGGCCGTTGATGACCGGGACACTGGAATAACGCGCAAAATCGGTTATGGTCTCGTGCCGGTAGGCCCTGATCATCACGCCCGACACATACCGCGATGTCACGCGGGCCGTATCCCGTATCTCCTCTCCCCGACCGATCTGCATATCCTCTGCATTCAGGAAGAGGGCATGGCCCCCCAGTTCGTTCATCCCGACTTCAAACGAGATGCGGGTCCTGGTTGATGATTTTTCAAATATCATCGCCAGGTTTTTTCCTTTGAGCAGTTCGTGCGGCTGGTTTTTAAGGCGCTGCTCCTTGAGCCTGCCTGCCTCGGCAATCAGTCCTTCCAATTCGGATTCCGAGAGGTCGAGAATAGATATCAGATCTTTTTTCATCGCAATTCCTTCATGTGGGCACATCGTTTCTCCAGCAATGCTTCCGTTCCGATATCCTGCCTGTACCTGACCCGGCCTTTCACTGAGGCCGCTGCATTCTGTGCAACACTCTCTGCTTCGGCCAGTGTCGCGCCCATTCCCACAAATGCCATGGTCCTTGAAGTTAGTGTGACGAGCCGGCCGGCTCTCTCCTCGATATTGGCATAATAGAGTATGGCATCGCCATAGTCTCCGACCTCGACGGGTTGGCCGGAGACGGGAGCTTCCGGATAGCCTTCAGGAACAAGATACTTGCAGACGGTGGCCTGTTTCGAAAAATCAACGCGTGCGGAATGCAAAGTCCCTTCAACAAGATGATACAGTAACTCGCAGAAATCAGACTCGAGGAGCGAGAGTACATTCATGGCCTCGGGATCACCGAACCTGGCATTGAATTCGATTACCATCGGACCGTTCCGGGTGTTCATGAACTGGCCATAGAGTATTCCCCTGTAAGGATCTCCCACCTTTTCCATCGCAGCTACCGCATCGGTCATGATTGAAAAAGCCTTCTCGCAGTCTTTTGCCGATACGAAGGGAAGATTATGGTCGGGCATGGAATATGACCCCATCCCTCCGGTGTTGGGCCCCTCATCCCCTTCAAATGCCCTTTTATGGTCCTGGACAATCGGCATCGGGATGAGGTGGGTCCCGTCAACGAAGGCCTGGAGCGTAAATTCTTCGCCGGTCAGCCGCTCCTCGAGGACCACATCCCCCCCAAGCGTCTTCACATAATCCAGCGCTCCCTTCCGGTCAAGGTGCTCGCCCATGATCTTGACACCTTTTCCACCGGTCAGGCCTATGGGCTTGATGGCCATATCCTCCTCGTGATCGGAGATAAAAGCCATCGCATCTTCTGAATCGTGGAACACCCTGTATTTCGGACATCCTGCGATTCCCTCCGAATGCATCATCTGCCGGCAGAATGCCTTGTCGGTCTCGAGTCGCGCTGCAGCCCGGGTGGGCCCCACGCAGGAAATTCCGCTCCCTTCCAGCTGGTCGACAATGCCAGCCTCCAGCGGTGCTTCGGGGCCGATTATCGCAAGATCAATATTTGAATCTCTTGAAAAACGAACAATTTTGGGAATATTTGTCTCTTTTTCAAGCAGAACCTTCCTCGACAAGCCGGCAATCCCCGGGTTTTTACGGGACATCACAGAAAAGATTTCGGCTTTGCTGTTGCAGGACAATGCCCTGGTGATGGCATGCTCCCTGCCTCCACCCCCTACAACAAGAATCTTCATAGTCATCTATTTGAATGAACTTTTAAAATAATTGCGTTATATGCGGCTCTACTCAAGAATTTCTGCAACGCTCGTCAATGCGATGAGCACAATTCCCCTTTCGCGGAGTGCTGCCTCGCCCCCTGCATGGCGATCGACGATAGTGACAACCGTATTCGCATGAGCTCCCTCTGCACGGAGTTGCTCGATTCCATGGAGAACAGAGCCTCCCGAGGTGACGACATCCTCAACGAGCAGTACGTCTTTTCCCTTCACGTCCCCGATGATCATGCTCTCCTTTCCGTGGCTCTTTCCCGAACTCCGGATGATTGCAAAGGGCTTTTTGCTTTCCAGGGAGACCGCAACAGCGATCGGTACGGCCCCAACGGCAACGCCTGCGACGACATCGAAACTGCACCTGCCTGCAATCTCCTGCGCCAGCTTTTTTAGAACCAGGGGATCTGTCAGGACCGATTTCACATCGATATAATAATCACTCTTCTTTCCGGAGGCAAGTAAAAAATCGCCCCGGATGACCGCTCCGGCATCACGGAGCATCGCAGCAATCTCATTCACCATGGCACATCCTTAACTTTGGTCAGGTATCCGATAATATTGACCGTCCTGTGCAGAACCGGCGTCAGTATGAGTATCCATACGAGGATAAGGGGGGTTACGGTTGCCGCAACCCACTGGAACTGGAAGATGATAAGGAGGAGAAATGCTCCCGCCACAAGATCGTACTGGTCTGCAATCGGCCATTTTGCACCCCTCTCTTTCCCGATCCTCCTCTTGAAGTAACTTTTTACCAGATCCCCTATAAGAGCTCCTGATGCCAGGAGAATTATAACGGCAAATGTCAGCCCGGGAAGGAATTCGAGGCCGAAGAAATCACGTATCCATATCTGGAGGATCCCGACCAGTATCCCTGCTGCAACACCGATGCAAAAACCCCGTATTGTCTTTCCATCCCCAAAAATTCTTCTCCCGTCTGAAAGATTCCGGCCGAGATCTATAGGGGTGCCCCCTCCCGTTGCCGCCGCAACAGGATTCGGCACATATGCCGGGAGCATTATCCATAGCGCGGAGACCAGAGGAATTAAGAACGATTCGAGATTAATTATTATGCCTCCAGTGTTTGTAATAAAGAGCAGATATAAACATTAAGATATCCCAAACATTAACAGGATCTGGAGATCTGGGGTGGAGGATAATGAAATTAAAAACGACCAGAAGCTTATGCCCTGTCTGCAATGCTATCCTTGAGGCCGAGATCGTAGAGGAGGATGGCGCAATATGGATTGTGCGTACTTGTGAGGAGCATGGCACGTTCCGCGACATTTATTGGTCCGATGCGGATATGTGGCACAGGTTTGAGAGATTCGAATCAGTCGGTACAGGTATTGAGAATCCCCAGACATCATCAATTCCTGACGGATGTCCCCTCTCCTGTGGGCTCTGCGATAATCATAAATCTCATACCCTGTTGGCGAATATCGATCTGACCAACCGTTGCAACCTGAATTGCGATTTTTGTTTTGCGAATGCAAGGGCATGCGGCTACATTTATGAACCAACATTCGAGCAGATCGTGGATATGCTCACCACATTGAGAACAAACAAGCCTGTTCCTGCCCCTGCTGTCCAGTTCTCAGGCGGCGAGCCCACCATGCGTGACGACCTGATGGATATCATCAGGAAAGCAAAAGAACTGGGTTTCCCGCAGGTCCAACTTGCGACAAACGGTATAAAACTGGCAAGAAACACCGGGTATGTGCAGGAACTGAAAGATGCAGGGCTCAGCAGCGTTTACCTCCATTTCGATGGAGTCTCAAAAGAGACAAATCCACAGATTGCCATCGACAAGAAGGTTGTTGCACACTGTGAGGAAGTTGGGATGGGTGTGATCCTTGTCCCTACCATCATCAAGAGCCGTAACGACCATGAAGTCGGCGACATCATACGGTTTGCTGCAGAACATATCAGCGTGGTCAGAGGAGTGAACTACCAGCCGATTGCATTTACGGGTGCTGCGAGCGAGGAAGACGTCAGCAGGGAGAGAATCACGATTCCCGAACTCCTGGGGGATATTGAAGAACAGATGAACGGAGCAATAAAGAAGAGCGACTTCTATCCTGTGCCATGCGTTGTGCCGTTTTCCAATCTTGTCGAGGCATACACAGGTAAACCGCAGATCAGGTTTACTGCGCACCAGCACTGCGGTGCGGCGACATATGCCTTTGTCACAAAAGAAGGGATAACGCCTGTCAACCGGATTGTAGACGTGGATGGTTTCTTCGAATCAATCGACGGAATGGCAGAAAAACTCAGGAAAGGGGGCTCTTTGAATAAATACAAGACACTTGTTTCGGGAATTAAAGAGATCAACAAGTCCATGAAGAACAGTGAACAGGGCAGCAGCGCAGAATTCTGGAAACTTATCGGAAAGACGCTCGTCATGCAGAATTTCGATGCACTGCGTGATTTCCACTGGAATGCACTATTCATCGGGACCATGCACTTCATGGACCGCTATAACTATGATGTATCCAGGGTTCAAAGATGCTGCATCCATTATGCTACGCCGGATGGCACACTCGTCCCGTTCTGTACCTATAACAGCGGGCCGGTATTCCGTGAGAAAATCTGGAAAAAATATTCAAGACCCCTCGATTCATAACGTTCATGGAAATTTAAGCTCAATATTTCCTCTCTTCTTAATCACTATCTCTGCTATGGCGAGATCCTGTATGGCGAGTCCGGTCGAATCAAAGACTGTAATCTCATCTCTGCTCTCTCTTTTTTTCTTCCCGATCACGACTTCTCCGAGCGTCCCTTTGATCCGCTCCTCGTGATATATCCCATCGCGAATGGGCACATTGATCTCTCCCGAATGCACGGCCTGGGCAGGATCATCGACGAATACCTCTGCCCTGGCAAGTATGGCCGGATCAAGTTCCTGCTTGCCGGGAGCGTCAGCACCGATTGCATTGATATGAGTTCCCTCTCCAATCCATTCGTCCTTTAAAAGAGGGGTTCTCGAAGGAGTTGTGGTAACCACGATATCTGCATCGCATACCCGCGAAAGGGCCGCCGTCTGGCAGTCAGTTTCCGGAAGATTTCTGCAAAAATCTTCTGCATTCTTTTCATGGCGACTCCAGACCAGGACTTTCTCCACGTCGATCTCGCGGGATATGGCATTGAACTGTGCCATGGCCTGTCTTCCGCTTCCCACCATCCCAAGAGTGGCAGGATTTGAGGGGGCCAGGTATTTTACAGCAACCGCCCCGGCAGCACCCGTCCTCATATCGGTCAGTTCCGTCGCATTGAGGAGGGCTTCGGGCCGTCCGGTATCGATATCAAGGATCACAGTGAGTGCCATGACCGTGGGCAGGCCCATCCTGCGGTTTTCAGGATGCACGTTCACTATCTTTACCCCGGCGATATCTAATGAGGGTATAAAAGCTGGCATGGTCCGGAAATCACCATGTTCAAAATGCACATACAGTTTTGGCGGCATCTGCACGTTACCCCGGCCATGTTCGGCAAAGGCCTCCTCGATGGCATCATTAACTTCAGAGATGTCAAGGCCGGAGGCAGGATCGGAATAGTACCACATACCCGATGGTGGATCATTCAAACAGAAGAAAATTGTCCCGATCCTGTATCTCCGACCGGATAAGAAAAGGTGATAATTATCCCTTTACCGGGCGGATAAAATATAACAAAAGAAAGATCGGTGATATAGCTCGATGATACATGTTGTTCCCAAGCCTACAGATACCCCCGATGATAACTCCACCGCTGCGGTTGTACGGGAGATTACCCGGCTCGGTGGAAGATTCAGATGCCTCGATCTGGACACTGTTGACCCGTTCTCAAATGAAATTGAAGGTGAACTGATCTGGATATGTGGTCTCCGTCAGGACGAACACCAGTTTGAAGTGGCAAATGCACTATCCATTCGTAACCTGGTCATCAACTCCCCGGCATCGATCTTCACATGTGCAAGCAAGGTGATGACGAGTGCTCTCCTCGAAAAGCGTGGCATACCTACTCCAAAGACTCTTTTTACTGCATCAAAATCGATTGCGGACGAATTCATCGACGCCAGGGGCAAAGCGGTGACAAAACCAGTCTATGGTTATGACGGGCATGATATCCGGCTCATATCATCCTCCCGGGAGCTTGGACAATCTCCCTATTATCTCCAGGAATATGTTCCCAATGACAGGGATTTCAGGGTATTTGTCATTGCAGGAAGAGCTGTAGGAGCAATCGCACGAGTGTCCGAATCCCTCGCGCATAATATTCACCAGGGTGGAAGAGGTATCCCTCATGAGATGGACGAGGTTATGATGGAGACCGCCGGCGCAGCGGCCGAAGCAGTAGGGGTGGATTACGGGGGCGTCGATCTCCTGCACTACCATGACGGCTATTGCGTCCTGGAAGTGAACGGAACCCCCAACTGGCACTGCATGGCCGCCCCGATCCCCCGTCTCCTTGCTTCGTATCTACTGGAGCGGGAACGGTCGTATCGTGCATGATATCCGGGAATAACCAGATCGGGCAGGATGGATACACCTTGAGAATAACAGCGGACCTTTAATTTTATAAAAAAACCGGATAAGGAAGAGAACCCAGGTATTACTGGACGTATTCCATCTCTTTCAATGTTTTGCCTGCAAGCTCACGCATACGGGCAGAGATCCGGCCGGAAGCTGAGAACTCAACATCCTTCATGGCATTGGCCAGCTCGTGGCCAAGCACAAAAATCGCATACTTATGCTCCATTTTACTTTTATGGAGTTGTGAAGGGTTTATTTTAAGTGAGTGGTATTGTGAAAATTTAAGGTCAGTATTTGAAGATTCAAAGTAATCTTTAATCTCAAAGAGCATCTGGTGTAGATGTATCAATTCCTCCTTGTGCACACTCTCACTTCCAACTGAATATGGAACTGATGTGAATATATAGATAACTCTGGAAAAAATTACTGGATTTTTAGAAGCCTGATTGACAAAGGACGTTTTATTATGCCTTTGAATTCACGTGCGGCGACATATTCAAGTCCCTTTCCCACGATATGATCCAAAAGGCGCTGAGTCACTTCACCATCGGTTACAAGCCCGGCAATATCTCCATTCATCTCATCAATCAGTCTGTCGACATCCTCGGTCTTCGTCTCCTTCAGGATTGAGAAGTCGGCTCCCAAAAAACGGGCAATGTGTTTTCCCTTTACCGCCTCAAGATGTTCGGCCAGCGTGGTCGGTTGCCTGGCTGTCTGCCCGGCTGCCTTTCCTGCAGAGTTTCTCTTCTTCCGCAATCTCTCGCGGGACAGAGTTCCCCCCGGCACTGATCTCACCGGAGTCGGTTTTCTGCCTTCCTTATCTTCCTCTTCGAGCTCTTCTTTGAGGTACTGCTCTTTTACATAATCCACAGGGACCTTGTTGCGCAGCGCTTTGATGATCTCCTTCCGGCCCATATCCTCGACACTCTTGCCACGTGGTGAGAAAGCGACAAAGTCGATCTCTGCGACCTGCAGGAGTTCACGCAGTATAAGGTCGCCGCCCCTATCCCCGTCAAAAAATGCCGTTGAAGTCTTTTTCTGGCAGAGATCGATGATTACGTCAGATATATTGGTCCCTTCCACCGCGACAGCATTCTTGATGCCGAATCGCAGGAGATTTAGAACGTCTGCCCGGCCTTCGACCACGATGATGGCATCGGATTCCACCACGTTCGGCCCCGCAGGAGCCTCTTCCTCACCGATCGTGATTATCCTCTCCATCCTGACGCTCTCACGGACTTCGTCGAGCAGAACATCGCTGTCGATCGTCCCTTCCTCAAATGCGTCAAGGAGGAGTTCGCGGGCCCGGTCCACGATCTTCTTTCGCTTGCTGATCCTGATATCTTCAATAGATTCAACGACAACCCTGGCCACACAGGGACCCACACGGTCGATAGTCTCAAGAGATGCTGCAAGGATCGCCGTCTCCGCTCTGTCGAGTGACGATGCAATAAATATATCTCCGCGTGTCTCCCCTTTCTTGCTGGAGATCTTGACGTCTATCCGTCCCACACGCCCTGTCCGCTGTAAGTCCCGCAAATCCAGGTCTTCGCCGAGCAACCCTTCAGTCTGGCCGAATATGGCTCCCACTACATCGGGCTTCTCGACCACCCCCTCTGCTTCGAGATGAAGATGAATAAGGTACTTGGTAGTATCAGATGAATACAAGGTAATGCACCCCCATGGTCCATGCAAATCGCGTGATGCCTGATCATAGGTACTTATATATCAATTTTGATACCTCTTAAACTGAACGGAAAAATAAAACAAATTTTGTTTTATCACTATTTTCAATATACTATGTTTAATTGATTATACTTCCCGGAGCCGGGTCGCGCAAAAAGGTATTCGCTGCGCAGGTGCAATCACCGATCAAGATGCCCCAAACAACACGTTTGCGTCCGATAAACGTCAGGAAAACAGATCCGCGAGGCGTGAAGCAACAGTTTTCGCATCCATCTCCTCGACGAGGACGCGCTTCTGCGTGGACGTGGAACCCGATATGATACGAACCCGGGATTTTGGGATTGAAAGGACCTTCGAGACGAGAACAACAACTGCCTTATTTGCCTTTCCTTCAACAGGCGGGGCCCTTATTGAACAGTTGATTGAGTGTCTCCATTCATTGTAGCCATCCGGGAAGATCTCCCTGCTGCTTGATGCCGACACATCGATGGCTAGAATCGTTCCTTTCTGGGTTTCCGTGAGTGCTTCTCTAAAATCGTTCATATGTGCAAGAATCGGAAGTGTCGCCCGACATTAACAACGGCGGATCATCGGTGGCATGTTGCCGTCCCTCCCCTGTTTTTACCCTCTGCCGGGCGGTGCCTGTCGCACAAATGGGTTGTCCCGAAGATCATATCCAGGCAGTCGCCAATCGATCACCCGGGGACCTAAGAATGTGCTGTATCGGCACCATTTTTCTTATGCCGCCCTCCTATATAACCCCTCCCGACATACCATGTCGGTTCGGCCGGGAAGAATTCGCCCTCCCGGTATCGTATCCTCCCGTCCACCAGGACAGTTTCGGGGAATACGGCATCATGGCCCTCAAAGGGGGTCCATCCTGCCCTTGAATGAAGCATTTCCGCCGTAATCCTCGTCATCTTCTCCTGGTATATTCCAAAGTCGGCCCGTTGGCCGGGGGAGTATCCCGCCCGTGGTATACCCAGGATATCGCATGGTCTAAACGAGGTCTTTTCAATAAGTGACATGAGACCAACCCTTCCCTTTCTGGTCTCTGCCATAAGCAGGGGAACCATTGTCTCCACGCCCGGAATTCCCGAGGGGGCCTTTCTGAAGGGATCTTCTTTCTCCTGTATCGTGTGTGGGGCATGATCCGATGCGATCACGTCAATCCTGTCCCAGGCGGCCCACAGCTTCCTGCGTTCGGACTCGGTTCTTACGGGCGGATTCACCTTCCCTCTGGCATCACCCGGGGAAAAACGCTCAAGGGAGAGGAAGAGGTGGTGAGGCGTCACTTCCACTGTCGCATCTCCCGCCGCTTCCACTGCCCCGGCGGTGCTCATATGGCAGAAGTGCAGTCTGCAACCGGCAGTGTTGACAGCCCTGACATCCAGGACAGCCTCGATCTCGCCGGCAACGGACCTCTTTTTCGAATGGTCTTCCAGATCCTCGGACGGTTCTCCTCCCACCTTCTCTGCATGAATGGTAGCCAGTGCGCCAAGACCCTTTATCCTGTCAAGCGCTATCTTCAAATCTCCAGGGGATACGGAATTGCCGTAGCTTGAAGGTGCGGCGAATATCTCGCCGAATGCCATTGCACCTCCTTTCCAGAGACCTTCAAGGTCCGCGAAGGGGGAGACTCCTCCATTGATCGCGTAACCGGTGAGGGAGGAGTTCCCTGCCTCAATAACCCGGTGTTTGAGGATATCTGCGGTCATGACCGGCGGGAGGGTGTTTGGCTGATCCACGACCAGGGTGACTCCTCCTGCAACAGCGCTCATGGTCCCGCTCTCCCAGCCTTCTTTGTGAGCCTGGACACCTCCCCTCATATGGACATGCATGTCCACCGCCCCTGGAATGACGGTTGCGCCCCTGCAGTTCACCTCCTCGTCCGCAGGAAGAGGTGCTCCCACATGCTTCACAAGCCCATTATAGATTGATATATCGGCCTTCCTGCCCCCGGGGATGGATACGTCCCGCAGTACCAGATCGCAGCGTGAACCTCCCATACGGAGGTATGCGACGGAAAAATGAATATATTTAATTGATAGAAAATCAGGAGTTCTTCTCCGGTTCAGCACCAGGACCCGGATGTTCGAGCTTTCCTACCAGGACCAGAATCGCAGGCATTACAATTATTGCGCCGATGAGCGAGAAAGCGACTGTGATTACCGTAACAATCCCGAAATTGCTGATGATGTTGAAACTGGACAGAGTGAGAGCAGCAAAGCCGAAGACGGTCGTCATCCCGGAGACTGATATCGCCGTCCCGATCTGGGAGACTCCATGCTGAATGGCAGGTATCAATGCCTGGCCATGGGCACGCTCCTCGTAGACCCTCTCCATGATCAGGATGGTATACTCGGATGCGACGCCGATCGTCATCGAACCGAGGACGGCTGTCATTGGGGTATAATCTATTCCCAGGATATACATTATGAGGCCGTTCCACCCGACGATCATCATGATTGGGATGACGGGTGTGGCAGCCTTCCCGAATTTCCGATAGACCAGGAGCAGGAAGGCAAATATCAGACCAAAGGCCATTACCGTCATCCTGATCTTCCCCCGGGAAATCTCCTCGATCAGGTTGGCAAACATCTCACTCATACCGGTTATGCTTGCCGAGATACCTGGTGGCGGCTGGTTCCATGCCAGGTCCCGTTTCATGTTCTCGACCATCGAGAGGGCGACCTCGCTCTCCATATCCACCGTTGAAAATTCTATCACAGCCTCGGAGCGTCCGCTCATGTACCTGTTACGGGTCTCCTCGGGAATCTGCGCCATCACGGTCTCGATCTCATAATCTGACACCGGCAGGGAACCATTATTGTATTGGATCAGGTAATCGGCAATGCTCGTCGAGTCCGTGATCTTGCTGTTATGGCTCTCTTCATACTCCTGGAATTCATACATCCAGTCTACGGCGTCAGTAGAGAGGACATTGTCGCCATGTACGAATATGGGCAGCGACGATGTGGAGCCCATCGTCCTGCTCACTTTCTTCAAGTTGTTCATGGCCGGCATATCGGAGGGGACAAACGTCTCTTCATTGGTATTGATGATGATCTCGTTGTCCATCTGGAACCCGATGAATGCAACAAGGGCACAGATGATCAGGATGGGCACGGCATTCCTGGCCACCTTTTCGGCTATTCTACCCAGGAATTCGTTGTAAATCTCAATTTTATGCCTCTTATTGTTATTCGAACCGGAATTTCCACCGTATTTTGGTTTATATTTGAGGACGAGGCCAACGGTGGGAACGGCGATCAAAGCCATGAGATAACACGAGGCCACGCCGATCATGCAGACAATTCCAAAACCACCGATCATCGGAACCGGAGAGATCATCATTGCGAGAAATCCCATGGATGTCGAGAGCATTGCATACAGAATAGACGGTCCGGATTTTGTGATGGTTGTCTTTACCGCTTCGGGCAGGGGGGACCTTCGTGCCTCCTCGTCAAACCGGGCATGGAACTGGATGGCGTAATCGATCCCGATCCCTATCAGGACTGGAAATGCCCCTATTGCAACCATGCTGATAGGCATATTCGCATAACCCATGATGCCGAAGGTAAGGGTGAGGCCTGATGCCACAATAGCTACCGAGAGAAACCTGTACCTGACATGGGAGAATAAGAGTCCGACAGCGATGACCATGAGCATCATTGCGGCCAGGATCAGGTTTCCCATCGAGACTCCCATCTCATCCATCATCTGCTGCTGGAATGCAGCGTTCCCCGTAATGACAACACTCACTCCTGGTGGAGGATTCGAGAGCTGGATGATCGACTCGAGGTTGTCCACCACGGTCGCCTGTGAGTCCTGCGAGAGGCCCGGTTCAAGGGTAACCACCGAGATCGTCATCAGGTTGGAGGGGACGTACCGATCCAATATTTCGGGAGGGACATACTCCTTTGCGTTCTTGATGTCTGCATAGGAAGAGGGGAGCTTCCCTCCATTAATCTCCTTGAAGAGATCGACGATACTCGTCACCGCACTTATGTACCGCTGCGTCGACACCTCGCCCTGGACCCGGTCCATATAGGCGAGTACTTCGGGATTCAGGACGTCGTCGCTCTCCACGAGGAGCATGATGCTGTCTGACTGGAAGGTGGAGGTGTATTTGTCGAGAAGCATCCCCCGTTCCGTATCCTTGTCCAGGTACGTGTCGCTTCCCGTCTCCATGGTAATGAAGGTCATTCCATAGAGTGCAACCACAATCAGTCCGATCAGGACCGCAAGAACGAGGATCGGTTTTTTGTTGATCGCCTCGGCAAGCATCTCATACGGGGAATGGAGCATAATATCCGGGATATATATCTTGCTGATTGGTGATAAACTATTTGTTGTGAATAAGACAACACAGAAAAATAAACACTATTTCTGGATTTTCGAAAAATTTGCGCATATGTCTATTATTCCGGATTAAGCCGGATGAGTGCATCATCCCGGGAGATGCCGCTTCTGGTATCCCTGTCAGGAAATATCCCGCAACCGGCAGTCCCTTCCCGGCTTTTTTCTTTAATCCCTTCCGAAAAAATCCCTGGCGGAACAGGGATCATCGGTGGCAATTCCGTCGACGCCCATCGTCTCTGCGGCATTATAGTCTTCCAGGGTATTGAGGGTCCAGGAAATTGCCAAAAGACCGTTCTCATGAGCCTCATCCACCATTTCAGATTGTAGCATGCTCATTTTTGTAAGAACTGCTGCCGTACCGAGAATACATGCGGTTTCTATAGTTGCAGGATTTTTTTCCGAGATGATCAGACCGGTGGCCGCATCAGGCAATTTCTTACTTATCGCTGCAATGCTCTCTTCGTGGAATGAGACAAAGAGGAGCTTATCCGGGCGGCAGAGGGCGACCTCTTTTGCGACGAGATCCTCTGTTCCCTGCTCTTTTATCTCCACCACAAGTCCCGAGCTTCCCCTGACCAGCTCCAGCACCCCGGCCAGTGTGGGAATCTTCTCCCCCTTTCCGGCATCCAGTTCCAGGAGCTCCCGGAGCGTATGGTCCCTGACCTGGCCCGAGCCATTCGTTGTCCTCTCCAGGGTCGGGTCATGGATAACAACCAGTTCGCCGTCGCTGCTCATCCGGACGTCGATCTCGACGTAATCTGCACACTGCATCCCCCTGCGGAGGGCACGGAGCGTGTTTTCAGGTTCGAGGGCCGCTCCACCCCGGTGTCCGATGATTATCATTGCAAGAAAGATGGATCATATCATCTTATAGGAATTTTTTCCGAATCCAGCAAAGAATGATTCGGTTGGTGATGGTCCACCGTGAACCATCATCTTTGGAAGGCTTCTCTTTTCATATGTCCTATTCGGATAAAATTCCTGATTCATCAGGTATACATAAAAGAGGCTGAATTTGTGCGATTCGTCGCGGATTCATGTTTTCGTAGTTTGAGGATAAACTTATATGTTCTCATTCCAAATGCGGGCACGTGGTCATTATGGCAACAACAAATGTAGCCACACAGGTCTTCGGCTCGGTCGGAGATGCCGTTATGCAGACAATCGGCTCGATAATTGCATTCCTTCCCACTCTGGTCGCGGCGGTTATCATACTGATAATCGGCTGGATCATTGGGAGGGTCCTTGGATCGATCATCTCGAAAATACTCGATAGAATAGGTGTCGATGATGCACTCCGCAAGACCTCTATCGGAAAGACAATTGAACAATCAGGCACCAACATAGTGCACCTCTTCGACCTCATCATCAGATGGTTCATCTACCTTATCGCGATTCTCGCAGCTTCGAATGTTCTCCAGCTTGCGTTCCTCACCGATCTCTTCCAGGAGATTGTACTCTATCTGCCTCGTATTGCGATGTTCCTCATCATCCTGATCGTGGGATTCATCGTGATCGATTACTTTGCAGATATACTCCATGGATGGGGAAAGACCAAGGAGATCGAGTTCCTCGGCGTAATCATCCTGCTACTGCGTGTCTTCTTCTATTTCGTCGTTCTAATCCTTGCACTTTCACAGCTCTTAATCGACCTTACCATCATCTATACCTTCATCACACCCATCGCATGGGGAGTGGGATTAGGGATTGGAGCTGGAATCGCTGTCTTCCTGGCCTACGGTCTTAAAGATCGTGCCCCCGAAATGATGGACAATATGATGAAAAAGATCTCAAAATAAAACCTGATTTCATCTTTTTTTTGGATTCAAGACGAATCAGCCTTTCCGGGATAGGAATACAGAGTGGCATTATCCGGAATTGGACGTATTCTGCTCGGATGAATTTACAATCCGGGAGCGAAAGGGACTTTTCTAATGGCTGTATCTATGCATGGAAGGCTATTTGAGAATAGTGAGACCTACCTGGCATTTCCAGGAAGGCAGTAACGTTGTTGTGGCCGTTTGCAATAATCCAGGCAATCGGGGATCAATGCGCATGCCTTATCCCGAATTCGGGACAACCTCTGACCATGGACGAGGTCATCGAACGGATTCGCCGGGAGCTTAAGGATACCGCAGATCCAGAAATCCGAAAGATCTCGCAGCGGTTCTTCAAGGAACCGATCACCTGTTACGGCATGAAGACGGCTGCGGTCAATGCCATCGCAAAAAGATACTGGAAGGAGATTAAGCAACAGGATAAACACTATATTTTCAACCTCTGCGAAGAGCTCTATCGTTCGGGATACCTGGAAGAGTCTTTCATCGTATCGGAATGGGCACACCGCCTCTCGGACAGATACGAACGGGAGGATTTAGCGGTCTTTTGGCACTGGATTGATACGTATATTACCAACTGGGCCTCCTGCGACGGGTTCTGCAACCATACCATGGGTGACTTCATCGAAAAGTTTCCGGAGGCAATCGACGAACTGAAAGCCTGGACCCGGTCTGATAACCGCTGGATGCGGAGGGCGGCAGCTGTATCCCTCATAGTACCGGCAAAACACGGGAGGTTCCTTGACGAGTCGATCGAGATCGCCAGCCTCCTGCTGACCGACAACGACGACATGGTGCAGAAAGGCTATGGATGGCTTCTCAAGGAAGCGAGCCGTAAGCACAGCGACGAGGTATTCTCTTTTGTCATGGCCAACAAGAGGAAAATGCCGCGTACTTCACTGCGGTATGCAATCGAGCTGATGCCGAAAGAGAGAAAAACCGAGGCGATGAAGAGAGACTGGTAGCACTTATATATACTAGCTCAAGTTTCCTGCGGAAGATGTACCTTTTGGTTATTCTTTCCCAAGCATCTTTCTCAAATACTCAAAATCGCCTTTTTCCGCATCTACTTCAATGAGCATCGGGCCGAAGCATGGTTTTACAAACGGGATCAGGATCTTCTTTCTCCTGATCTTGAAGCCAAGGAGCATAGGCCTGTCAAGGAGAATGGTAACTTCACGGAATTCGAAATTTGGAGGAACTTCATAGTATTCCGCGCATGAATTTCGTATGTAGTCGTTGATCTCCTGCTCAGTGGTATCCTTCAGTATTATGGTCGAACTGAGCCGGTTTATACACCTGGAAACCGACATTCAAAAGACAGGTTAATGGTAATTGGATAAAAAGGTGCTTTCCGGAGAAGTCAGGATATGTCCGTTTTTTAAAAAGAATTACTATGCAAAGGCCTTTTTGACGCTCTAACCGGATAAAAATATTTCCGATTCGGGTTTTTTAAAAAAGGCCCGGGGCCCAAATGATGCATCCCGGCAAACCGATGACGCACTCCCCAAGAATATGGATCATGCGTTCAGGATGGGGTTGAATTGGCAAAACCGCAGGATGTATTTATATACTATGACTTCTTCATTGAAAATAAAGGTGGCAATTTATGAAAATTGAACGCATCGTGCTACTGTTAGTACTCTTGGTGCCAATTTTCGGGGTCCCCTGTATGAGCGCCGCAGGGGATATACCTGAAGCAGGAGCACCAGTCTTTCCATATACCTGTCCTCCTGACGGAATGGAATGTGTAACACAACCCGATCCTGGTGTGCCGACCCAGACATTTACCTCGTTCCCCCTTATTTTTATCAGGAATGCAGGCCAGTTCCCAGAGGATTTTCTCTATATGGTCATCTCAGATGCAGGTCCGATCTCATTTGGGATGAACGGGTCTGAGCTCATAATGACCTCAACGGGGACAATAGATCCTGCACGGTCCGGCTACCGGTTCGACGGTGCAGATGGCGAATGCTCAATTGAAGGAGTTGATCCGCTCGACTGCGAGGCCAACTTCTTCTACGGGAAGGATCCCTCGCAATGGATAACGGGCGTGGATACATACCGGGCGCTTCGGTATGTCGATCTCTACCCGGGAATCAATCTCATCTATGAAGGAGTCAGCGACGGCCTCAAGAGCACCTATATCGTCCGGCCGGGTGCCGACCCAGGACTTATCAATATTGAATATTATGGCCATGATGAGATCTCGATCGCAGATGACGGAACACTGGTACTATCATCAGTGAACGGAACAATCACCCACAGTGCCCCGTACTGTTACCAGGTGATCGACGGATCGGTTGTAGAGGTATCATGTGACTATACAATTTCCGACCAGGGATCTGTCGGTTTTGAGATCGGCGACTATGACCGGAGCCGCGAACTTGTCATAGACCCGGTCCTCCAGTACAGTCTCTATCTAAAGGGCGTCGGCATGTATGATGCCAATGGTGTCGCACTCGATTCGGGAAGAAATGCATACGTCACCGGGGTTACTTATGAAACACCCTATGTGGTCCCTATCAACACGATCGATGCGAATAAAGGCGGGACCGACGTCGTCGTGGTCAAGATCAATCCCGAAGGGACTGCCCCCGTCTATATCGCCTATCTCGGGGGCACCGGAGATGAAACAGGATGGGGTATCAGGGTAGATGAAAGCGGCAGCGCTTATATTGTCGGGACGACGAACTCACCAGATTTCCCGGTGGAAGATCCGCTCCAGCCAACACTTTCAGGTCTGAATGATGCGTTCATTGCCAGGCTGGCGCCGGATGGAAATTCCCTTGTCTATTCCACCTACATGGGGGGTCCCGGCGAAGATTATGGATATGCGATTGCACTCGACGGAGCAAACACTGCATATATAACCGGGTCTACCCAGTCCTCATCGTTCCCTGTCCCGGCATCTCTCCAGAGGACAACCCGTCACGGGATTTCAGATGCGTTCCTGATGAAGGTCAGCAGCACTGGCGACGAGCTTCTTGACAGGGAATTTATCGGCGGGTGGATCAGGGAGACCGGGTACGGTATCGCGGTCGATGAAAGCGGCAATGCATTCATCGCCGGTATGACCGATTCACGTGACTTCCCTGTTACTGAATATGCGTTCCAGACAACATGGGGAGGAAACTGGGATGGGTTCGTCACAAAGATCGCACCCTCAGGGGAAGACCCATTCGTCTACTCCACCTACCTCGGAGGCAAGGAGATTGATAACTGCCGGGCGATCGATATCGACAGCGAGGGGTACGCCTACGTGACCGGGCAGTCCCAGGACAGTTCAGAAGGACCCAACTTCCCCACGACACCCGATGCATTCAAGCCTGAAAACCCGGGTATAATCTCCTCGTATTACACACGTATTATGCCCTCGGGAAGTGCTCTCGCGTATTCGACCTTCCTCACGGGACCGCGACTCGATGAGGGGCGTGGAATATCTGTCACTCCATCCGGCTCGGTCTATGTTGCCGGGATCACCAAGGTGAAAGATATGGAGACGATCAATGCGATCCAGCCGACCTATGGAGGCGATCCGGAAGATGCATTCGTCGCAAAGTTCGTGAACGGGGAGCCTATCCCGATATATCTCACTTACCTCGGAGGTGATGAAAAGGACGAAGCGCATGCGGCCGTCGCAGACGGTGAGTGCGGAGTCTATGTCGTTGGATGGACCAGGTCCACCAACTTCCCGACCTCGGACCCCTATCCTGACCCATTCCTCCCGACAGGTGAGATAGCCGGTTTCATCTCATTGATCTGGGATTATCCTGACTGCTGCATATCTCCCGTGGCAGACTTCGATGCCGATCCTGATTCCGGTTATGCACCGCTTACGGTCCAGTTCACCGATCTCTCCACCCACGATCCGCACACATGGCTCTGGGAGTTCGGGACAGGCGACACTTCCACCGAACAGAACCCGCAATACACATACACAGGGGTCGGCACTTACACCGTCAACCTCACCGTCTGGAACAACTGCGGGACCGATTCAACCTCCGGCCCCATCACCGTCACATGCCTCGAGCCGGTGGCGGACTTCACCGCCGACCCATCTTCCGGGTACGCTCCACTCACCGTACAGTTCACCGACAATTCCCAGAACAACGTGAGTTCATGGCTCTGGGAGTTCGGGACAGGTGATACTTCCAATGAGCAGAACCCGCAATACACATACACAGGGGTCGGGACTTATACCGTCAACCTCACTGTCTGGAATGATTGTGGAACCAACTCGACTTCAGCTCCGATTACCACAAGCTGTCTTGAACCCATTGCTGAATTCGCTGCTGACCCGTCTTCCGGGTACGCTCCACTTACCGTACAGTTCACCGACAATTCCCAGAACAACGTAACATCATGGTTCTGGGAGTTCGGGACCGGTGACACTTCCAATGAGCAGAACCCGCAATACACATACACAGGGGTCGGGACTTACACCGTCAACCTCACCGTCTGGAATGATTGTGGAACCGACTCGACTTCAGCTCCGATTACCACAAGCTGTCTTGAACCCATTGCCGAATTCGCTGCTGACCCGTCTTCCGGGTACGCTCCACTCACCGTACAGTTCACCGACAACTCCCAGAACAACGTAACATCCTGGTTCTGGGAGTTCGGGACAGGCGACACTTCCAATGAGCAGAACCCGCAATACACATACACAGGGGTCGGAACATTCACCGTCAACCTCACTGTATGGAATGATT